>ENA-OOWV01000140-OOWV01000140.1-human-gut-metagenome-genome-assembly--contig:-NODE-140-length-58346-cov-6.674186_pt1 | contig 58346 bp, 57 predicted proteins | sample MGYA00241584_ERZ501337 | MGnify/ENA primary metagenome ERZ501337 (study PRJEB25962, sample SAMEA2042744) | human gut metagenome | biome: human gut; feature: human-associated habitat; material: faeces... | reverse complement strand
TGAGGATTAAAAATAAAAGATAAAAAAATTGCCTACATTAACTTGACACATACAAATTTAGAAAAATTGCAAAAAAAGTTGCATAATTTTGACAATAATAGTATAATAGATTATGTGAGATAATAAAAATAGAATAAAAGAAAAAAGAGAGGTAGAAAAAATGGATTATGTTTATATACTAAGAGAAGCATTAGTATGGATAATAACAATATTCTGGTTATATCAAGTATTAGTAAGTGTATGCTCATTAGTAAAAATAAAAGAAAAACCATTAAAAAACAAAAAAACAAATAAATTCATGGCAATAATACCAGCACATAACGAAGAAGCAGTAGTTGGAAACTTGATAGAAAGTTTAAAAAATCAAGACTATGACAAAGATGCATACGATATTTATGTAATAGCAGACAATTGCACAGATAGAACAGCAAGAATAGCAAGAGAAGCTGGTGCAATAGTATATGAAAGATATGACGAAACAAAGAAAACAAAAGGATATGCACTAGACTGGTTCTTACAACAAAAAATAAAAGAAGATGCACCATATGATGCAATATGTATATTTGATGCAGATAATATAGTAGATAAAAACTTCTTAAAAGCAATGAACAAAAAACTATGTCAAGGTGAAGAGGTTGTTCAAGGATATAGAGATATTAAAAATCCAACAGATAACTGGATAACATCAGGATATGCATTATTCTACTGGACAATGCACAAATTCTATCATTTAGCAAGATATAATTTAGGTTTATCACCATTATTAAATGGAACAGGATTTATGGTAAGCTTTAATATTATAAAAGAAAATGGTGGATGGAAAACAGTAACATTAACAGAAGACATAGAATTTTCATTACAAAGAATTTTAAAAGGAAAAAGACTTGGATGGGCAACAGATGCAATAGTATATGATGAACAACCAACAGGATTTGCACAAAGTTGGTCACAAAGAAGTAGATGGACAGTTGGACATATGCAATGTATGAAAGAATATACAAGCAAATTAGCTGAAGCCGCTAAAGAGAAAAAAACAATGATGAACTTTGATGGTTTCTTATATATTATAGGAAGTATACCAATGTTTATCCTAACATTACTTTTATTAGTGTCTAACTTTGTTTTATATGCTATGGATGGAATGACACAAACTGAATTAGTAATTAATATATTAAGATATTTGGTACCAACATTTGTATTACCATCATTAACAGCTGCATTTGTTATGTGGATAGATGGTAAACCAATAAAACCAATGATAAAAGGATTATTCACATATCCATTATTCATGGGTTCATGGCTATTAATAAACTTCAAATGTTTATTTAAAAGAGATACAAGTTGGGAAAAAATTACTCATAATAGAAGCATAAAAATTGATGATGTAAGTGAAAATATAGAAGATACAGTAAAAGAAGTAGAAAAAGTTTAATAACAAAACATATTAATAAAAAATAAAAACATGATTTTAAATAAAAAATCTAAAAAAAACTTGCATTTATGCCAAAAATTGGGTATAATATAGATATCAACATACGAGACAGTAAAGAGTGGGAACAAATCCCACTCTTTAGTTTTGAAAATAAAGGAGGTAAAAATTGGCAAGTATAGAAGAAAAAGTAACAAAACTAGTAGAACCAATAATAGAAAATTTGGGTTATGAACTATATGATGTAGAATACGCCAAAGAGGGAAAAAACTACTTCTTACGAATATTCATAGACAGTGAAAAAGGTATTGACTTAAATGACTGTGAGAAAGTAAATGATGCAGTAAATGATGTCTTAGATAAAGAAAATTACATCAAAGAACAATACTTTTTAGAAATATCTTCGCCAGGAATAGAAAGAGTATTAAGAAAAGACAAACATTTAGAAAAGAACATTGGTGAAGAAGTAAATGTAAAACTATTCAAAAAAGATGAAAATGGAGCAAAAGAATATTTAGGCAAATTAAAAGAATTTAATCAAAATGAAATTGTTTTAGAAACAGAAGAACAAGAAATAAAAATAGAAAGAAAAAATATAGCACAAATAAAAACAGTTTATAATTGGTAAAATGTCCTTTTGGGGACGGTTCTTTTTGGGACATTTTTTTAAAGTACAAAAAAGAACGAACCCCTAGAGGCAGAATAAGTATATAAAATGTCCATTTTGAAGACAATGTCCTAAAAAGAACCGTCCCCAAAAGGACAATCTTAAATAAATAATAGGAGGAATAAAAAATGAAAGCTATTGATAACAAAGAGTTAATATTAGCATTAGAAGAATTAGAAAAAGAGAAAGGAATAAAAAAAGAGTATGTACTAGAATCAATAGAAACAGCATTAGTTACAGCATATAAAAGAAACTTTGATGCACTAGAAAATGTAAAAGTTGATATAGACCATCAAACAGGTGCAACACACATTTATTCTGTAAAAGAAATAGTTGAAAATGCGAATGACGAAGTAACAGAAATAAGCCTAGAAGAAGCACATAAAATTAACAAAAACTTAACATATGGAGACACTGTTGATATTGAAATAGTACCAAAAGACTTCGGAAGAATTGCTGCACAAACTGCAAAACAAGTTATAGTTCAAAAATTAAGAGAAGTTGAAAGAGATTTAATATTTGACGAATACACACAAAAGAAAGGTGAAATCGTTTCAGGTATTATCCAAAAAGCTGATAAAAATATAGTTGTAGTTGATTTAGGAAAAATTGAAGGAATAATGCTTTCTAAAGAACAAGTTCCAACAGAAAAATATAGAGTAAATGATAAAATAAAAGCTTACATAGTTGATGTTGAAAGAGGATTAAAAGGTGCACCACAAGTAATGATTTCAAGAAGTCACCCTGATTTTGTAAGAAAATTATTAGAATTTGAAATACCAGAAATATATGAAGGTGTTATAGAAATAAAAAGTGTATCAAGAGATGCAGGTTCAAGAAGTAAAGTTGCAGTATATTCACCAGACCCTAATATTGACCCAGTTGGTTCATGTGTTGGTGCAAAAGGTGTAAGAATTCAAAATGTTATAAATGAATTAAATGGTGAAAAAATAGATGTAATCGAATGGGATGAAGACCCAAGTATATTTATAGCTTCAGCATTATTACCAGCACAAATTTTAGCTGTTGATATAAAAGAAGATGAAAGATTTGCAGAAGTTATAGTTCCAGATGATCAATTATCATTAGCAATTGGTAAAGCTGGTCAAAATGCTAGATTAGCAGCAAAATTAACAAACTGGAAAATTGATATAAAATCAGAATCTCAATTTAGACAAATTCTTCAAGAACAACAATATCAAGCTGAAAACAACGAAGAAACAGAAAATGCAGAAATAGAAGAGAACGAAGAATAAGTAGATTTTTGAAATTTAGAATAATTTAAAGAAAAGAACTATTTATAATGACTAAAATATAAAATGAAGTACATGAAAAATAATTGCGTGATAATAATTCAAAAGTAGGCATAAATTTAAAGGAAGGTGTATGTTATGAAAAAACAACCACAAAGAACATGCATGGGATGTAATCAAAAAAAAGACAAAAAAGAATTAATCAGAATAGTAAAAAACAAAAACAATGAAATATCAGTTGATAGAACAGGAAAAAAAGAGGGACGCGGAGCATATATCTGTGATGATGTAAATTGTTTAGATAAATTAATCAAAAGTAAAAGACTAGAAAGAGTTTTTGAAATGTCAATTTCAGACGAAATTTATGAAAGTTTAAGAGGTGTAATTATTGATAAATAATAATATATTAGGATTAATTGGACTAGCAATGAAAGCCGGAAAAGTAGCATTTGGAGCAGATAGTGTTGAAGAAACTATAACAAAAAGAAAAGCAAAGTTAATAATAGTTTCTAATGAGAGTTCAGAAAGAACAAAAAGTAAATTTATAAAATTATGTGAAAATTATAAAATACCAATAATAATAGATGGGACTATTGATGAACTAAGCAAAACGATAGGAAAAAGTAACAAAGCTGTAATTGGTATAAAAGATATAAATTTTGCAAATTCAATTCAAAAAAAATACGATGGGGGTGATATTATTGGGTAAGGTAAAAATTTATGAAATAGCAAAAAAGCTAGGCTTAGCCAGTAAAGAAGTATTAGAGATGGCACAAAAACTAAATATAGAAGTTAAAAGTCATATGAGTGGTGTAGAAGAAGAAGAAGCTAAAAAAATAGAAAATAGCTTATCAAAAAAATCAGATTCAAAACCAGAAATGACTTCAAAAAAAGATGTGAAACAAAATGTTTCTGAACCAAAAAAAGATGTAAAACCAAGTAATACATCAAAAAAAGAAGAAAAAGCACCAGTTATAATAAGAAGAGAAGTTATTATAAATGATGAAGATAATCAAAAAAATAATAAAACAAAAAAAGAAAATAAAAGCAATATAGGAATAGTTGAAAGAAAACAAAATAAAGATTTTAATATAGTTTATAGAAATAAGCCCAATAAACCTAAAACTGTTAATGAATTGTTTGGACTTAATAAGCCAGAACCAAAGAAAGAAGCTGTAAAAGAAGAAGTAAAGAGTAAAAATGTAAAAGAACAGGCACAAATAGAGCCAGTAAAAAAAGAAGAAATTAAAAGACAAGGGGATAGTAATTTAACAATGCAAGCACAAGTAGCAGAAAAAAGAAATTCTACAACAGAAAATAGAAATAATAGAAATTTCAATAATTCAGAAAGAACTAATAACTTTAGTAAAAATAATTTTAATAATAGAAATGGTAATTCAAGAAACAATCAAAACAACAGAAATAACTTCAATAATAGAAATAATTCTGAAAACAGAAGCGGTTTTGAAAATAGAAATAATTTCGAAAATAAAAATGGTTTTGATAACAGAAATAGCAGATTTAATAACAATAGAAATGGTAGAAATGGTGAATTTAACAATTCAAATAACAGAAATAATTTCAAAAAAGATAATGGAAACTTCAATAATAAAAATAATTATAATAGAAGACCATTAGACGAAAAAGGAATTGAAAAGAACATTAAAAACATAATGGCTGTTGATACTGTTGAAAAAGAAGTTGTTAGAGATTATAGTAAAAATATCGATAAACAAAAATTAAATAATAGATTTGATGATAATAAGAATAAAAAATCAAAATCAAGAAGAAATGAAAACAGCTTTGACGAAGGAAAATTAAAATCATTAAAGCAAACAAGCAAATTATCAAATATGTTTGAAGATCAAGATGGTGGAATGCTTGATTACTATGATTTAACAACACAAAGAGGCAGAAAAGGCAAGAAAAAACAAGTTAAAAATGAAGAAAGAAATAAACAAAAAATATTTGAATTAACAGAAATTGAAATACCAGATACAATATCAGTAAAAGACCTAGCAGCAGAAATGAAAAAAACAACTGCAGAAGTTATTAAAAAATTATTTGGATATGGAATTATGGCTACAATCAACCAAGACTTAGACTTTGATACAGCGTTTTTGGTTGCTGGAGAATTTGGAATTACAGCTAAAAAGAAAGAAACTGTAACAGACGAAGATATCTTATTTGATGATTCTGAAGATAAAGAAGAAGACTTAGAAGTAAGACCACCAGTAGTTGTTGTTATGGGACACGTTGACCATGGTAAAACATCATTACTTGACACTATTAGAAAAACAAATGTAATTGGTGGAGAAGCAGGTGGAATCACACAAGCAATTGGTGCTTACAAAGTTAAAGTAAATGGTAGAGAAATCACATTCTTAGATACACCAGGACATGAAGCATTTACAGCAATGAGAGCCAGAGGTGCTCAAATAACTGATATAGCAATATTAGTAGTTGCAGCAAATGATGGTATAATGCCACAAACAGTTGAAGCTATAAACCATGCAAAATCAGCAGGAATACCAATTATAGTTGCAATAAACAAAATTGATTTACCAGACGCAAATGTTGACAAGGTAAAACAAGAATTAATGAACTATGAATTAGTACCAGAAGAATGGGGTGGTGACACAATATGTGTACCAATCTCTGCTAAAAATAACATAAACATTGACCAATTATTAGAAATGGTATTATTAGAAGCCGATGTACTAGAATTAAAAGCAAATCCAAATAAACAAGCAAAAGGTGTTGTTATAGAAGCAAGACTTGACAAAGGTAAAGGTGCAATAGCAACAATGCTTGTACAAAGAGGAAAACTAGATGTTGGAGACACAATAATTGTTGGTTCTTCAATTGGTAGAATAAGAGCAATGACAAACGAAAACGGTAAAAAAGTAAAATCAGCAGGACCATCAACACCAGTAGAAATAATGGGATTAACAGAAGTGCCAGAAGCTGGAGATACATTCTACGAAGTAAAAGACGAAAAAACAGCTAAACACTTAATCGAAAAAAGAAAACGTGAAGCTAGAGAAAAATCAATTGGAGCTGGAACAAAAGTTACACTTGATAATTTATTTGAACAAATGGAAGAAGGAAATTTAAAAGTATTAAACTTAATTGTAAAAGCAGATGTTCAAGGATCTGTAGAAGCTGTTAAACAATCAATGGAAAAATTACAAAACGAAGAAGTAAGAGTAAAAGTTATCCATGCAGCACCAGGAGCAGTAAACGAATCAGATGTAACACTTGCAAAAGTATCAAATGCAATAATAATTGCATTCAATGTTAGACCAATACCAGCAGCAAAAGAAATGGCAGAAAAAGAAGAAGTACAAATTAAACAATACTCTGTAATTTATCAAGCAATAGAAGAAGTTGAAGCTGCCATGAAGGGAATGTTAGCACCAAAATATGAAGAAAAAGTAATAGGAAATGCAGAAGTAAGACAAACATTTAGAATATCAAATGTTGGAACAATTGCAGGTGCTTATGTTTTATCAGGTAAAGTTGAAAGAAATGCCGGAGTTAGAGTTATTAGAGATAATGTTGTAATTCATGAAGGAAAACTTGCTACATTAAAGAGATTCAAAGATGATGCAAAAGAAGTAACAAAAGGATTTGAATGTGGTATGCAAATTGAAAACTACAATGATGTTAAAGAAGGAGATATCATTGAAGTGTATGTTATGGAAGAAATTAAGAGATAGAAAAAAAGAAAAAGGGATTGAGGGACGTTCCTTGAAATCCCTCCCAAAGGGGATTTGGGGACATCCCTTTAACATAAAAACGAAAGAAAAGCAGCATCTTGCAAATTTTTAAGCAAGTTAATAAATATCGACATACAAGAGTATGCCTACCTACTTATTAACTTGCTTGAAAATGCATAATATACTACTTTTGCTTCGTTTCTAAATATGACACGAATGGAAGGTGAAAAAAATGCCTAATAAAAACAATAACAGAATGGGACGTATTGACGAGGAATACAGAAAAGAATTAAGTCAAATTATTGGTTTTGAATTAAAAAATTCAAACATTACAGGAATGATAAGTGTTACAAAAGTAAAAGTAACACCAGACTTGAAATATGCAAAAGTATATGTAAGTATATTTAATTCAAAAAATATAAAAGACACAATGGAAGGACTTAAAAAATCATCAGGATTTATAAGAACAGAATTGGCTAAAAGAATTAATTTAAGAAACACACCAGAATTGATATTTGAAATAGATGATTCAATGGAATATGGAGCAAAAATTGACTCAATATTAAAAGAAATAATGCCAAACAAATAAATTGTCAACAGGGACGCCCCTTTTTGACAGATAAAAAAGTTGTCAATGGGGACGCCCTTTTTTGACAAGTAAGAAAGTTGTTAATATGGAAAACACTTTTTGACAGATGAAAAAGGTTGTCAAAAAGGCCCGTCCCTATTGACAGGAATGGAGAAAATTATGACTTTAGATAATATATTAGAAGAAATAAAAAAAGCTGAAACAATAGTAATAATGGCACACGAAACACCAGATGGAGATGCAATTGGAAGCTGTTTAGCAATGAAAGTAGCACTAAAACAACTAGGAAAAAATGCTGATGTAATAATAAGAGAAGTTCCAAAAATATTTGACTTTCTACCTGGAAGAGAAGAAATAAAAGCAGATTCAGATGTAGAAAGATATGACTTAGCAATAAGTTTAGATTGTGCTGATTTTAAAAGACTAGTGGGAAGTGAATATTTTGAAAAAGCAAAACAAACAATAGTAATAGACCACCACAGCAGTAATAAAATGTATGGAGATATTAACTTTGTTAACCCGGTTGCACCAGCATGTTGCCAAATATTAATAGGAATGTTCCAATATTTTAACATAAACATAGATAAAGAGTTAGGAACATGTATATTAACTGGAATTATTACAGATACAGGCGGGTTCAGATATTCTGGAGTAACACCAGAAACATTTGAATTTACAGCTGAATTGCTAGAAAAAGGTGTAAATGTTTCAGATATTTATAAAAGAGTTTTAGATACAAAAACAAAAGCAAACTTTGAATTGATGAGAAGGACAATAGACAGAATGGAATTCTTAGAAGATGGAAAAGTGACTTTTACATACATAACAAATAAAGACTTGGAAGAAGTAAATGCAGGAATAGGAGACCATGAAGGAATTGTTGAAATAGGCAGAGATGTTGAAGGTGTTGAAGTTTCTGTGTTTATTAGACAAAAAGATGATGATGAAAATACATATAAAATTTCTATGCGTTCAAATGACTATGTTAATGTTTCTGATATATGCATGATGTTTGGTGGCGGAGGTCACGAAAAAGCTGCAGGAGCTATTGCTCAAGGAGATGTTGAACAAGTAAAACAAAAAGTTATGAAAGAAATAAAAAAAGTATTAAAATAAAAAAATCGGGATTGGGGGACGGGTCTTTAATCCCGAAATTTATTTTTATAAAAAAAGGGATTAAAGCCCTGTCTCCTAATCTCGATTTTTTAGAAAGGAAAATATGGACGGAATAATTATCATAAACAAAACAAAAGGATGCACATCACATGACATAGTATATAAAATAAAAAAGATGCTAAATGAAAAAGTTGGACATACTGGTACATTAGACCCAATGGCAGAGGGAGTATTACCAATCTTAATTGGAAAAGGAACATTACTTTCAAAATATCTAATAAATCATGATAAAAAATATATTGTTGAATTACAATTAGGAAAAAAAACAGACACAGCAGATTCTGAGGGTAAAATAATAGAAGAACAACAAGTAAACGAAAGATTTTTAACTAACGAAAACATAACAAATATATTACATACATTTATAGGAAAACAGGAACAAGTTCCACCAATTTATTCTGCAATAAAAGTGAATGGAAAAAAACTATATGAATATGCAAGAAAAGGCCAAAAAGTTGAACTAAAACCAAGACAAATAGAAATCTATAATATTGATTTAATTGATTATTCACCAGAAGAAAAACGAATAAAATTTGAAGTGTTTTGCGGAAAAGGTACATATATAAGAAGCTTGTGTGAGGATATTGCAACAAAGTTTGAAACAGTTGGATACATGAAATCACTTAAAAGAACTCAAGTTGGAGATTTTAAATTGGAAGATAGTGTTACAATAGAAGAATTAAATAACATTATTCAAAATTCCAAAAGCAATATGATGGATGATACAAAAATTAAAAAAAATGATAATGAAAAGATGAGAAATGTAACAATAACAGAAATTTTAAAGAACAAAATAATATCAGTTGAAAGTATATTTAAAAATTCACCATCAATAGAATTAGACAATAGAAAGCTAGAACTTTTTTTAAATGGAGTTATGCTAACACAAAATTTTGAGGATGGAGTTTATAAAATATATAACCGTACAAGTTGTAATACAAGTAGATTTATTGGAACAGGAACTATAAAAGATAAATTATTAAAAAGGGACATTATATTATAATGAAATCGAAAGTTAAAAAAATTTATGACTATTATAATATTAAATATTAAAATAGTCATTATAATTCACATTATAATAAAAAAGTTTATTTGAACTAAATTCATTTATAATAATTTATAAACTGTGAATTGTAACAAATAGTTAAAAATAAAAAAAATATTTCATAAAAAAATATAACACCGAATATACTTTAGTAAAAAGATATGAGGTGTTATAAATGATTTATATAGAAAAAAATGACAAGCCCAATTGGCTAGAAAAAACATTCAACATAATAAAAATTCAAAGAAACACAATTATGCTACCAATAAACGAAACAACAAAAGAAAAACAAATAGAAAAAATTGCAAAAAAAACACAAAAAATATCCAAACAAATTTCAAGCAGCAAAAAAATAATACTAAGCAAGAAAATGAAAAAAGAAGAAAAATACATAAACTATCTAAATACATATGGATTCGAAATAGCAAATGGAAGATGGCTATTTGAAGTCTTATTAACAGACATTGTCGATTATGCAGTTGAAAATCAAAAAATGGAAAAAGTCAATATATCAATACTTATAAATGATTTAACTGATATTGAATTAGAAAACATAAAAATACTAGCTAAAAAATATAATACAATAAATATAGTAACAAATCATATAGAAAAATTTAAAAATCTAGAAAAAAAGCTGGGTGAACAAGGAATAATAATAACAATTACAAATAACAAAAAGAAAAGCCTGATGAAATCACAAATTATAGTAAATGTTGATTTCCCAAAGGAACTAATTAATAAATACAGAATAAATGAAAATGCAGTTGTTATTAATGTAAAAAAGTCTTTAAAAATTGTCCAAAAACGATTTAATGGACTTACTGTGAATGATTATGAAATTGATTTTAAAAATGATGTATGTGATGAAAAGTTTTTTGGTGAAAGTTATGATTTAAAAGATTTATATGAAGCTGGTATGTATAAAAAGAGCTCATTTGCAGACTTAAGAAAAAAGATAAAAAATGACAAGGTTTGTATTAAAAAATTACTGCTTAATAATGGAGATATGGCTACTGTATAAGGCTTTTCTTATGGTAGCTATGGAGATAAAAGTATTTGAAATTACCTTCGGTTCAATACACAATATAACAATTTCTAAAATCTTTTTTGGACTCCCTTCCACTAAAGTGAACTCTTGTCCAAAAAAGATTTAATAAATTTTAATATTGTTTCAATCACATTCAGGTAATTTCAAATACTTTTATCTCCATAGCTACCATAAGAAAACTATACAGTAACGAAATATGTAAAAAATTTTAATAAACTCTTTCATTTTTAATAAAAGTATAATATAATAGTTGTATTAAAATGCAAAACATTGCAGGGAGGTACAAAAACATGCCAAATAGTAGTAATAATGGTAGACAAGCCAGAAGGCAAGCACCAAAAACAAAAAAACAAGGCACAAAAACAAATATTAAAAACAATAATAAAAAAAGAAAAATGAATCCAAAATTCAAAATGTTCTTAAAAATATTATTAGTAATATTTTTACTAATATGTGTAATAGGAGCAGGAGTAGTAGCAGCAATATTCTTTGGACTATTTGGAGACGATTTTGAAATAACCAAAGACGAATTAATCGTTGGAAATTCAAATACAATAGTAGTCGACAAAGACGGAAAAGAAATTGCAAATTTAAGTAGTGACGAAAACAGAAGAACAATATCATTAAGTGAAATGTCACCATATTTACCAAAAGCATATATCGCAATAGAAGACAAAAGATTTTATTCACATAGTGGTGTAGACATCAAAAGAACAGCAGGAGCAATATTAGGAGTTGTAACAGGAAATTCATCATATGGTGGAAGTTCTATAACCCAGCAATTAGTTAAAAACATAACTAAAGACAAAGCAAGGTCAGGTATAGCTGGTGTAGTAAGAAAAATGAAAGAATGGTCAAAAGCTGTTCAAGTTGAAAGAATGATATCAAAAGACCAAATACTTGAACTTTATTTAAACATTATATTTGTTGGTGGAAGTGAATTACATGGTGTTGAACTAGGATCACAATATTACTTTAATAAAAGTGCAAAAGACTTAGATTTAGCACAATGTGCATTTTTAGCAGGAATTAATAATTCACCAAATGCTTATAATCCATATGATACATCATTAGACCAAGATAAAGCAGCACAATTAAGAAAAGACAGAACACTAACTGTTTTAAAAGAAATGAAATCTCAAGGAATGATAGAAAACGAGGATGATTACAACAATGCTGTTAAAGAAGTAGAAGATGGACTAAAATTTGAAAAAGGATATTCAGGAATATCAAATTATTCATATCATACAGATGCTGCAATAAAACAAGTAATACAACAAGTAATGGAAGAAAAGAATATATCAAGCGATTTAGCAAAAAATTATGTTTATGGAAGTGGATTAACAATATATTCTACTGAAGATTCTAGTATACAAGCAAGAGTTGAAGAAGAATTTGCAAAGCAAAAATATCAAATATCAGGAAAAGAGAAAAATAAAGATGGTTCAACAAAAAATGACCATACACAAGCCGGAATGGTAATAATAGATAATGCAACAAATCAAGTAGTTGCAGTAGGTGGGAATTTAGGAGAACAAAAAACAGTAGGATTATTGAATAGAGGAACACAAATAAAAAGACAAACAGGTTCATCTATGAAACCATTAGCTGATATAGTACCAGGATTACAAGAAAAAGTTATAACAGCATCAACAATATATGATGACTCAATAACAGATTTTGGTGGCGGTTATAAACCAGAAGATTACAATATTCCAAAAGGACTAATAAATATAAGAAGTTGCATTAGAACATCACAAAATATACCAATGGTAAAAGTTATGATGCAATTAACACCTAAAAAATCAATTGAGTATCTAAAGAAAATGGGAATAACAACTTTAGATGATACAAAAGATAATAACCCAGCACTTTCAATAGGTGGTTTAAGTGAAGGTATAAGTCCATTAGAAATGGCAGGAGCATATGCTTCAATTGCAAATGATGGTGTATATACAACACCAATATTCTATACAAAAGTTGTAGATAGTAGCGGAAATGTTGTATTAACAGCAAATCAAGAAAAAACAAGAGTAATATCAGAACAAAATGCTTATATAACAAGGTCAATTATAGAAGAACCAACAAAGAGTGGTGGAACAGCAACATATTGTGCAGTATCAGGAATGGAAACATGTGCAAAAACAGGTTCAACTGATGATTATAAAGATAGATGGTTGTGTGGTATGACACCATATTATACAACAGCATGTTGGTGGGGATATGATAGTCCAGAACCATTAAGAGTTGGAAAAACAGCATATAGTGTAGATGGAAGAAATCCAGCAGGACAATTATGGTCATCAGTAATGAAAGATATACACAAAGGTTTAGCAAATAAAAACTTTAATACTCCATCAACTGGAATAGTTACAAAAACAATTTGTAAAGATACAGGTGGAGTAGCAACAACAACATGTACAAACACATACTCTGAAATATTTACTTCAGACAATGTGCCAGAAAATTGTCAAGGACATGGAACTCAAAGAATATGTACAGAATCAGGAAAACTTGCAAATGAGTATTGCCCAGCTGATAAAGTAAAGACAGTTTCATATGGTGGAGTAATACCAAAAGAACAACTAAAATTGTGGAATACTATAAAACCATCAAAATCATCTAGTGAAAAAATTGAAGAAACATGTACAATTCATACAAAACCAGCAGAAAAACCAAAGCCAGCAGAGTCAACTAAACCAACAGAAGTTAAAAATGAGGTTACTAATACTAATACGGTAAAACCGGAAAATACAATAAAACCTCAAAATAATACAACTGGTGGTAAGGATAATTCAGCAGGTGATGGTAAGGATACTACTACAGAATAACATAACTGAATAATATGAATGAAAGTCCCAGAAATGGGACTTTCTAAATAAAAAGGAAGGATGAAAAATGGATATATATTTTTATAATACACTAACAAGAAAAAAAGACAAATTTGAACCATTAGACCAAAAAGAAGTAAGAATGTATTCATGTGGACCAACAGTATATAAAGATGCAACCATAGGAAATATGAGAACAAACATATTTCAAGATGTATTAAGAAGAACACTACGCTATAATGGATATAAAATAAAACATGCAATGAATATAACTGATGTTGGACATTTGGTATCAGATGGTGATGAGGGCGAAGACAAAATGTTAAAATCAGCAAGAGAAGAACACAAAACACCATTACAAATTGCAGAACATTATACAAAATTATTTTTTGACGATTTAAAATCTTTAAATATAGAAACACCAGAAATAGTATGTAAAGCAACTGACCACATAAAAGAAATGCTTGAATATGTTGAAAAATTACTGGAAAACGGATATGCATACGAAACATCAACAGCAATATATTTTGACATATCAAAATTAGATAAATATCCAATATTATCAAATTTAGATGTAGAAAATCAAAAAGCAGGTGCAAGAGTTGAAGTAGACCCAGAAAAAAGAAATCCACAAGACTTTGCACTATGGATAAAAGCACCAGAAAATCATTTAATGAAATGGGATAGTCCATGGGGACCGAGCTATCCGGGATGGCATATAGAATGTTCAGCAATGGGACAAAAATATTTAGGTGACCAATTTGATATACATACAGGCGGAATAGATTTAATACCAACACATCATGAAAACGAAATTGCTCAAAGCAAAGGAAGATGTGGTAAAATTCCAGCAAGATATTGGTTACATGGAGAATATCTACTTATAAATGGCGGAAAAATGTCAAAATCTTTAGGAAATGTGTATTTAGTAAAAGACATAAAAGAAAGAGGATATGACCCAATTGTATATAAACTATTTAGCTATTCATGCCATTACAGAAACAAGTTGAACTTCACATGGGAAGGAATAGATGCTGCATCAAAATCATTGGAAAGATTGCGTAATAGTTATCAAATGAACTTGAATGGAACAGATGAATTAACATCTGATGATAAAGAGAAATTATCACAAATCGAGGAGAATTTCCATAAAGCAATTAATGATGATTTGAATATGCCTCTTGCTATGAGCTTTGTTTGGGAGGCTGCAAGATTTGAAAAGAAAAATCCTGAGGTTGCAGATTTGCTTTCTAAATTTGATTCTGTTTTAGGTATTAAAATTGATGAAGTGAATTCCAAGAAAGAGGATTTGCCTCAAGAGATTTTAGATTTAGTTGAGCAAAGAAAGATTGCAAGGGTGAATAAGGATTGGGCAAAGTCTGATGAATTAAGGGATTTGATTGCTAGCAAGGGTTATAGTGTTAAAGATACTAAAAATGGACAGGAAATATCTTTAAAGTAAGATGTAAAAATGTTTGTAATAAAATATTAAGATATGGTAATAAAAAAGTGAACTCTAGATATAAATGGGTTTGCTTTTTTTATTTATTAGAAAATTTTTATACCTAATATGCAAAGAAAAAATGTTTTAAATTTTTTTAACCTGCAAAAAGTGGCAAACTTTTGAAAAAGAACCCTGCGAAAAGTGGCAATCTTTCAAAAATTATACCTGCCAAAAATGGCAAAGCATTGTAAAATAATGTAAAAATATAAAAATAATTGCATAAAAAAAACATATATGATATAATTTGGTAAGTACAATAGAAAAACTAAAAGGTGGAAAAAATGAAAACATTATTATTATTAGTATATATATTAATATTTTTAATAGTAACATTAATTCTATTTGCAATAACACAAATAAAACTATTAGGAATTAAAGTAAAAGACTTTTGGGACTTTATAGAAGCAAACCAAATGTTAGACAAGCTATATAGATTTGCAAAACAATATCAATCAATGTCGCCACAAGAACAAGTAATATACCTAGCAGAAGCGGAAAAAATATTTACAGCATTTGATAAAGTACCAGAAGAATTATGGGATGAAGAATACGAAAAATATAAGCAAGTATTAAAAAAATATAATGATATAAAAATGTTCAGATGGGCATCAAGTTAAAAAATATATAAATAAAAGAAAGAGTGATTAGATGAACAATAAAGTTGTAGCAAGAGTTATATTTTTGATATTAGCACTATGCACATTGGTAACAATATTTATATTTTCAAGCCAAGATGGAGTGCAATCAAAATCAGTAAGTAAAAAAGTAATGAGAGAAATAGTAGATATAAACCCAAAAACAAAATATTTAAGTGAAAAAGAAAAAAACAAAATAGTTGAAAAATCACAAACAGTTATACGAAAAACAGCGCATTTCACAATATATATGTTGTTTGGAATAATGGTTATGGGATTTTGCAGTACATATGATACAAAATGGAATAAAAGGCTTGTAATTACTATATTGTGTGGATTGATTTATGCAGTTTCTGATGAGATTCATCAGGCTATTACTGGGGGTGGAAGAACTCCTAGAGCTTTTGATGTTTGTATTGATACGATTGGAACTTTAACAGGTTCTTTTATTATGTTGGGGATTGCACATTTAGTGAAACATAATAAAACTATTTCACAAAAAGAAAATTAAAGTTTTAAATATATGTAAGAGCAAATTATGACCAGTAAAATTGAAAAAGAGTTAGAAAAATGGTATAAAAAGTAAGAAAATTAAATATAAAATAAATTTAGAACAAAAAATTGATAAAATATCCGAGATTTTGTTGAAAAAGTATAGCTATAATGATATAATAAAAGCATATGTATGATTAAAGACAGGAGATTTTTATTTGAATATTATTATATATATGGGGGATGTGTAAATGAACACTAAAATTTTAGATATTTCAGAGGTTGTAGTACCAAAAGTTGCTACTTCAGTACATTCAACAAAAGAAAGAAAAGAAGAGGAAAAATATGAAATTGCAGATGTTAGTTCAGAAATAAAATCAATTGGAATACATAAGAATCAAAATAAAATACTTACATATTTGAATTTATTTATAAAAAGAATTGGTGACATATTAGGAAGTGTAGTTGGAATTATATTTTTAATACCAATAACAATTATAGTTGCAATAGTAAATGTTTTACATAAAGATTATGGACCAATATTTTATAGCCATAAAAGAATTGGAAAAAATGGTAAATATTTTAAAATGTATAAATTTAGAACAATGGTAGTAGATGCAGATAAAAAACTTGCAGAGTTATTAGAAAATGATGAAGAAGCAAGAAAAGAATGGGATATGAATAGAAAATTAAAAAATGATCCAAGAATTACTAAAATAGGAAAGATTTTAAGAAAAACATCAATAGATGAATTTCCACAATTCATAAATGTTTTAAAGGGTGATATGAGCTTGGTTGGACCAAGAGCTGTTATTGATGGTGAAATTGAAAAGTTTGGAATATATAAAAAAGATATTCTTTCAGTTAAACCGGGAATTACAGGATATTGGGCTGCTAATGGTAGAAGTAGTACTTCTTATGATGAAAGAGTTTTTATGGAATACAAGTATGTTGAGAATTTTTCAATATTTATGGATGTTAAAATTTTGATAAAAACTGTGGTTTCAGTATTAAAAAAAGAGGGAGCTGTGTAGAAAAATGGAAGAACAACCAATAAGAGTTGCTCAAATAATTGGAAAGTGGCTTGGTGGTGGTGTAGAATCAGTAGTAATGAATTATTATAGACATATAGATAGAACTAAAATACAATTTGATTTTATTTGTGATAATGATTCAACCAATATACCATATGAAGAAATAGAAAAACTCGGTGGAAGGGTTATATTAATACCACCATATCAAAAAGTGTTTAAATATCATAAGGCACTAAAGAAAGTTTTGAAAGATGGAAATTATAAAATAGTACATTCTCATATTAATACATTATCAGTATTTAGTTTATTTGCTGCAAAATGTGCAGGTGTGCCAGTAAGAATTGCACATTCGCATAGTACAACAAATAAAAAAGAAAAAAAGAAAAATCTACTAAAACAAGTATTAAGACCTTTTAGTAGATTATTTGCTACTGATTATATGTGTTGCTCTGAATTAGCTGGTAGATGGCTTTTTGGTAATAAAGAATATGATAAAGGTGATGTGTATTTATTAAACAATGCAATAGATTTAGACAAATATAAATATGATGAAAAGGTCAGAAAAGAAAAGAGAAAAGAATTAAATATATCTGATGATACATTGGTTATTGGGCATGTTGGGAGATTTGTAGAACAAAAAAATCACAGATTTTTAATTGATATATTTAATGAAGTACATAAGGAAAAGAAAAATTCAATTTTACTACTTGCTGGACAAGGACCATTAATGGATGAGATTAAAGAAAAAGTTAGAAAATTGGGATTAGAAGATAATGTAAAGTTTTTAGGACAAAGAAATGATATAAATGAATTATATCAGGCGTTTGATGTTTTTTTGTTACCTTCATTATATGAAGGATTACCGGTGGTTGGAGTTGAAGCACAAGCAACAGGATTATTATGTTTATTGTCAGAAACAATCACACAGGAAGTAAAGGTAATAAATACAACGAATTTTATGTCATTAAATCATAATGCAGAAGAATGGAAACAAGTATTAGTAAAAATGCTTAAAAACTTTAAAAGAGTAGATACAAAGAAAGAGGTATCTACTAATGGTTTTGAAATAAAAATTGAAACAAATAAATTAATGAATAAATATTTGAAATTAATAAAGTAGGAGTTACAAATAGTATGAATATAAGGCAATTTTTAAAGAAAATTAGACTACAAATAAATAAATTGGGTTCAAAAAGAAGAAATAGTAAATTGAAATCAAAAGATTTTTCAATAATTTCAAATAATTGTTTTGCAGGGATAGTATATCAACATTTGGGATTACAATATAATACTCCAACAATTGGATTATATTTTTATCCTGATGAATATATTAAATTTTGTAAAAATTTTGACAATTACATAAATGAAGAATTAACTTTTATAAAAACTGAAAATTCAAAATATTATTGTGATTTAAAGAAAAATAAGTATCAAAATGCTATTATTGGAGTATTAAAAGATATAGAAATAGTGTTTTTACATTATAAAACAGAAGAAGAAGCTAGAACTAAATGGAATAGAAGAGTGAAAAGACTTAGTAAAAATATTATATTTAAATTTAATGATCAAAATGGATGTACTTATAATAATCTAAAAGAATTTAATGCTTTGCCGTATAAAAACAAAATGATGTTTACATCAAAAAATTATCAAGAATTTAACTCAAATATTTTTATAAAAAAATATTTGAATTATAATTGTATAAAAGAGGATTATTATAGTTGTTATAAATATATTGATATAATTGATTTTATTAATAAAATGTAGATAAGGGGTTTAAATTTTATGGAAAGCAAAGTTTCAATTATAATGGGAATATACAATATTCAATCAAAAGAAGTTCTGAAAAAATCAATAGACTCAATATTAAAACAAACTTATAAAAATATAGAGTTTATAATAATTGATGATGGATCTACGAATGATACATTTTCGTGGGCACAACAATTTACCCAAGATGATGATAGAGTAATATTGAAAAAAAACAAAAATAATTTGGGATTGACAAAAACTTTAAATATAGCTTTGAGTTTTGCAACAGGAGAATATATAGCTAGAATGGATGGAGATGATTATTGCTCATATGATAGAATAGAAAAACAGATTCGATATTTGGAAAATAACAAAGAAGTAGATTTAGTTGCATGTAATATGAGTCTATTTGATGAGAAAGGGATTTGGGGCGAAAAAAAAAGTAATGAAATAATTACTAAAAATGATTTTTTATTTACAAGTCCATTGCATCATCCAACAATTTTAACATATAGATGGTGTTTTGAAAAAGTAAAAGGATATAAAGAAAGATGGTATACTTCAAGAAATGAAGACTATGATATGTTTATGAGAATGTATGCTAGCGATATAAAAATGTGTGTTATGCAAGAAAAATTATATTTTTATAGAGAAGATGTTGCATGTTATCATAGAAGAAAATATAGATATAGAATATGCGAATTTGTTGTTAGGCTAAAAGGATTTTATCAACTTAATTTATATCCTAAGGCAATTTTATATGTAATTAAACCACTTATAGTTGGTATAGTTCCTCAAAAAATATTAAAAAGATTAAGAAAATAAAAACATAAAAGGAGTAGTTAAGATGTTTATATACTTATTCTTGTTTTTCATAATATTAATTAGTATGAGATATGAAAAAAAAAATAAAATTAATTGTGCTGATATTATAATACTTATTTTGATGACTACAATTTCAGGTTTTAGAGATAATATAGGTACAGACTATAATATGTATAAAGGTTTCTATTTTTATCCAACTCAATCGGCAGCACAAAAAGTAGAATATGGATTTATAAAATTAATTGATATTTCACAAAATTTGTTTGGTGATAAATACTATTTATTTTTCTTTTTGTGTTCTATTATAACAATAGTACCTATTTATTTGATTTTTAAGAAAAAATCAAATCATCCAATTTTTTCAATATTATTATTTGTTTGTCTAGGATTTTATACATTGAGTTTCAATATGATTAGACAATGTATTGCAATGGCGATTGTTTTCTATGCTTTAAGATATATTGAAGAACGTAAATTGGTAAAGTATTATATTGCGATTGCTGTTGCATACTTATTTCATAGAACAGCATTAATAGCATTACCAATGTATTTTTTTGCAAATTTAAATATTAATAAAAAACATTTAAAGAAGCTTTTCTTTATATTATTATTTACAGGTGTATTGTTTAATCCAATATTTAGTTATATAGTTAATCATATTTCTAAATATGAAATGTATAAAACATATGATAATATTAATGCCGGTATTGGTACTTATCTTGTTAATTTTATATATTTATTAATGATATGGTTTGTTTTGTTAAAAAAAGAATATATGGTAAAAAATAAATTTGAAGAAATTTGTTTAAATATTTCAATTATTTCTGTTCCAATGATAATATTTTCATTAAAAAATATTTTATTTGCAAGAATGATTTACTATTTCTTTATACCACTTTTAATACCATTTGCAAATATATTAGATTTTTTTAAAATAAAAAATACTCAATATATATTTAATATAGTATTTTGTATATTATTAATAATAATATTTATTTTAAATATTATTTCGTTTAATGGAGTTTATCCATATCAAAGTATAAAAATAGTTTAAATTGAGGAAGTGTGATAATATTGAATGAAAAAATATCGATAATTGTTCCGGTTTATAAAGTTGAACAATATATTAATGAATGCATCAATAGTGTAATCAGACAGACATATAAAAATATAGAGATTATTTTAGTTGATGATGGTTCACCAGATAAATGTCCAAACATTTGTGATGATTTTGCTAAAAAAGATAAAAGAATAAAAGTAATTCATCAAAAGAATAAAGGATTATCAGGTGCTAGAAATACTGGTATAAAAATATCTACGGGAAAATACATATGTTTTGTGGATAGTGATGACTTTATTGCAGATGACTATGTTGAATTTTTATATAATAATCTTATTTATAATAATGTAGATATATCTATGTGCGGTTTTGTTGATTATTATTCTGAAAGCAAAAAAGTGTGTAAACTTGTAAAAAATATAAAAAAAATTTATAAAAAGGAAGAAGCACAAATCTATTTAAACATTTTAGGATATTTTGATGTGGCATCATGGAATAAATTATATAAAAGAGAATTATTTGATAATATTAAATTTCCAATAGATAAAACTTGTGAAGATTGGCGTATAATGTTTAAAATAATTGATAAAGCAGAAAAAATTTATTATGATTCTACTGTTAAATATTATTACAGAAAAAGAGAAAATAGTATAACTACATCAAAGAATATTCGACTAGATGCGATTGAAGCAGCATTATCTGCTATAGAATTTTATAAAAAAAATCAATATACTAAAGTTCTTCCATATGCATATCAATCTTTAATGATTTCTTGTTTAGGAACATTAAACCATATGATTAGTAATAATGATTATTTCTATTTAGAAAAGATAATGAGCATAGTAAAGAATAATAAAAGATTTGTAAGTTTAAAAAAAATTAAATTTGTAAAAAAGATACAATTATTTATTTTTATGCATGTTCCAATTTTTTATATAAAATTATTTAGTTTTTTAAAAGATGTAAAAATATTAAAATGAAATAATGAAAAAATTAGAAAGGAAAATATATCATGGATGAAATTAATAAACTACATCAAGAAATTTTATCAATTTTTAAGTGTTTTAAGCAGATATGTAGAAAATATAAATTAACATATTATGCAATTGGTGGTACATGTATTGGGGCCATAAGACATAAAGGGTTCATACCTTGGGATGATGATTTAGATGTTGCAATGCCAATAGAGGATTATTTAAAATTTAGAGAAATAGCAAAAACAGAATTGAATGGTAAGTATAGGCTATATGATTATATGGATGAAAAACTTAATAAATTTAACTTTTTGAAGATACATGATACTTCAACAACATTTGTTGAGAAAGAAGAATATCATTATCCGAAAAAATATAAAGGAGTTTATATAGATATTATGCCTATAGCTGGAATTCCTAAAAATATTTTTTTACAAAAATTATATTTAAATAAATTATTATTTTTAACAAAGTTGGATTTGAATAATAGAACACCGCTAAAAGATAAAAAGACAATTATATCTAAAATACAATGGATAATGATAAAACCATTAATTTCTTTTAAATATGATTTTTATACAAAAATTATAGAAAAAAATTGGAAAAAATATAAGATTAATGATAAAAATGATATATTATTTGCTTGGCGAATCCCCTTAAACAAACCATATTCTAATGTTTTTAAATATGAATATTTTTCTAATACAATAGAGGTTAATTTTGAAGATACTACTATAGATGTACCAATAAAATATGATGAATATCTAAAAAAAGATTTTGGTAATTATATGGAATTACCGCCAATTGAAAAAAGGATAACACATAAACCAGCTATTTTAGATTTAAATAAATCATTTATTTATTATGCAGAAAAAAGAAGGAAGGAGCTAACAGATGAATAGAATTCTAAAAAAATATAGTTCATTACCGCAAATGGCAAAGGCATCATTTTGGTTCCTGATATGTTCTGTATTACAAAAGGGGATTTCTGTAATAACTACACCTATTTTTACCAGATTAATGACATCTAGTGAATATGGAGTATATAATGTTTTTGTATCATGGGAGAATATTCTTACTATTTTTATAACATTTAATTTATCATATGGTGTATATACACAGGGATTAGTTAAATTTGATAAAGACAAAAAAATTTTTTCTGCTAGTATGCAAGGATTAACTATTTGCTTAGTTATATTATGGCTGGTGATATATATTCCATTTAGAGAAATATTTAACAATTTGTTAAATATGAATACTACATATATGCTATTAATGACATTGACCATATGGATTTCAGCAGTTTTTGGTTTTTGGTCTGCTAACCAAAGGGTAAACTATAATTATAAATTGTTGGTAATAATTACGATATTAGCATCAATATTAAATCCAATTATTTCGATTGCTTTAATGAAATTTATAGATGATAAAGTTTTAGCAAGAATTTTAGGGATTGCAATTTCTTATATAATTTTTTATTTATGGATGTTTTTTGAACAACTTATAGAAGGAAAAAAATTATATTCAAAGAAATATTGGAAATATGCTTTAAGATTTAATATACCATTGATTCCGCATTATTTATCTCAAACAATTTTAAGTAGTTCGGATAGAATAATGATAGAAAGGATAGATGGTAGAGATACAGCAGGAATATATAGTTTGGCATATTCTATTTCACTTATTATGTTATTATTTAACAATGCATTAGGACAAACAATAGGACCATGGATATATATAAAAATAAAAGAAAAAAAGACAAATGAAATTATTCGAGTTGCATATCCATCTTTAATTGGAATTGCTTTTATAAATATTGTTCTTATAGCTTTTGCACCCGAAGTTGTTGCGATATTTGCTCCAAAGGAATATTATGATTCAATTTGGGTTATTCCACCTGTTGCTATGAGTGTTTATTTTATGTTTGCATATGACTTATTTGCAAAATTTGAATTTTATTATGAAAAAACAAATTTAATTTCTATAGCTACAGCAATTGTGGCAATAATAAATATAATAACAAATTTTATATTTATTAAATTATTTGGTTTTGTTGCTGCTGGATATACAACTTTAGTGTGTTATATATTATATGTTGCATTTCATTATTATTTCATGTGTAAAATATGTAAACATAATCATATAGATAATCCATATGATTTAAGAAAATTAATAAAAATTACAATTGTTTTTATGATATGTGGGTTTACTTTTTTAATATTATATAATTATTTTATTTTAAGGTATGTTATTATAGGAATAATGTTATTATTAATTATTTTAAAAAGAAAAGTCATATTTTCGTATGTAAAGAAAATGATGGAATTAAAAAAAGAAAGGATATGATAAAAATGGAAAAAAAAGATATAATTATTGGATATACAGCAGGTGTTTATGATTTGTTTCATATAGGTCATTTAAATTTATTAAAAAATGCAAAGGGAATGTGTGATAAACTTATAGTTGGAGTTACTGTAGATGAACTTGTCAAGTATAAGGGAAAAGAAGCGCTTATTCCTTTTGAAGATAGAATTGAAATTGTAAGATCATGTAAATATGTTGATGCTGTTGTTCCACAATCTGATATGGACAAATTAACAATGTGTAAAAAATTAGGAGCAACTTATTTATTTGTTGGTGATGATTGGTATAATACTGAAAAATGGAATAATTATGAAATGGAATTTAAAACAGCTGGTATAAAAATAGTTTATTTTCCATATACAAAGGGAACTTCATCAACTCAAATAAGAAAAGCATTAAGTGCTGTTAGAAAAGATACATTGGAGGATTTAAAATAATGATTGTTGATAAAGAATATTGTATGAGTTCTTTTTTACTATATCGTAGAGTTGTAAAACAGAATGTAGGTTTTAAAGAAAATTTAGTTCCAAATACAATTCCACTAAAATGGGATAGAAAACCAATTAATGATAGTTTTGAATTGGAAAAACATTTAAGAAAAACAATTAATAATGTTGCGAAAGGCCAAAGGGTAGCAATTGCACTTTCTGGAGGAATTGATTCAGCAATATTGGCAAAAATGGTACCAAAAGGAAGTGTAGCATATACTTTTAAATGTACAGCTGGTAATAAGCCAACTATTGATGAAACAATACAAGCTGCAAAATATGCTAAAGAATGTGGATTAAAACATAAGATTATTGAAATAACTTGGGACGATATGGTTAAATATTCTGAAGTACTTATGAAACATAAGAATTCACCATTACATTCAATAGAAGTACAAATATATAAGGCGAGTTTGTGTGCAAAAAAAGATGGTTTTGATAAATTTATTTTTGGAGAAACTGCAGATGTTAATTATGGTGGACTTAGTAAAATTCTTTCAAAAGATTGGCATTTAGGTGATTTCATTGAAAGATATGCATATTTAAAGCCATGGTTGGTTTTAAAAAACCCAAAAATTGATTTTTCTTCATTTTATGAATATGAAAATGATGGATATATGAATGTACATAAATATCTTTCAAATTTTGATATAATTGAATCTTTAAATTCATATGTTAATGCTACTGAAACAGCAAATATAGAATTTATTGCACCATTTGCTAATACATATTTAGGCACAGATTTAGATTTAAATAGAATTAGAAATGGGGAAAATAAGTATTTAATTAGAGAAATTTTTAAGAGATTATATCCAAAATTTGAATTACCAAATAAATTGCCAATGCCAAGAGCAACAGATCAATGGTTAGAAAATTGGGAAGGTCCTACTAGGCCAGAATTTATTAAGCATTGTACTGACAATATGTCTGGTGACCAAAAATGGTTAGTTTGGGTATTAGAAAAATATTTAAATATGATTGATTAACAAAAATATGAGGAAAGTAGTAATGGAAGATAAAATTTCTATAATTGTGCCAATATATAATTCAGAACGATATTTGGATAAATGTATTAATAGTATATTAAATCAGACATATAAAAATTTGGAAATTATATTAATTGATGATGGATCAACAGATAAAAGCAAAATGATTTGTGAAAAATATAAAAAAAAGGATTCAAGAATTATTTTTATATCTAAAAAAAATACAGGAGTATCTGATACTAGAAATATAGGACTTAATATTGCCTCCGGAAAATACATTGGCTTTGTAGATAGTGATGATTTTATAAAATTAGATATGTTTGAAATATTAATATATAATATTAATAAATATAGAGCTGATTTATCAATATGTAATATAGTAGAAAAGAATAATAGAAAATATAGAGTAAAAGAATTAAGTTCAAGAGATGGACTAAAGATTATTTTGGAAAATTCAGGTCCTAAAGGATATATATATAATAAATTATATAAAAAAAATATAATAGATAGATATAATATTAAATTTAATGTTAATATATATATGTGTGAAGATTTATTATTTAATTGTCTGTATTTGCAGAATATAGGTAAAGTTATATATACTACACAAGAGTTGTATTACTACATAAAAAGAAGAGGAAGTGTAACCAATAGTCAATATAACTTTAGGTTTGCTACAATATTAGATGCATATAACGAAATGTTTAAGATATATATAAAAGAAGAAAGAGGGATGTATGATTATTTTAAGGCAATTTATGTTCTAACAAATATAAACTTAAAAATTAAGATGTTTTTAAGTAATGCAAAGGATACTAGAGTTGAAATAAAGTGTAATAAAAATATAGATAAATATATTAGGCAAGTTTTAAAATCTAATTATATAACTTTAAATATAAGACTTAAGGTTTTTTGCTATTATTATTTTTATGATGTTATAAAATATTTAAAAAAAATATTAAAACAATTTAAAGAATAATATTTTAGTTGATACTAAAAATTAAAGGAAAAGAAAAATGAAAAAAATAGCTATTTTTACAATAAACGATGACATAAATTTTGGAAACCGTTTACAAAACTATGCAACACAAGAAACACTAAAAAAATATGAAACAAAAGTAGAAACAATATCAAACCAAAAAGGTACAGCTGGAATATTCTATGTTAAAAAGAAAATAAAAAATCTAATAAAAAAAATATTAAGATATAAGCCAAAATTTGCAAGATACAACAACTTCATGAAATTCAACAAAAACATAAAATACTCAAAATACCACATAGACGCAAACCACATACCAGAAAAAATAAAAACAAAATACGACAACTATATAACAGGAAGTGACCAAGTATGGAATCCAAACTTCCACAGAATGTCAGACATAGACTTTTTAAAATTTGCACCAAAGGAAAAAAGAAACTCCTTTAGTGCAAGTTTTGGAATCAGTCAAATACCAGAAGAACTAAAAGAATATTACAAACAAAACCTACTAGAAATGAACAACCTATCAGTAAGAGAAGAAAGAGCAAAAGAAATAATAGAAGAACTAACAGGAAGAACAGATGTAGAAGTATTAGTAGACCCAACATTATTATTAACAGCACAAGAATGGGACAAAGTATCAAAAAAGCCAAAGCAACTAAAATCAAAAAAATACATACTAAATTACTTTCTAGGAAATCTATCAGAAAAAAGAAAAGCTGAAATAGAAAAAATAGCAACAGAAAATAATTGTACTGTAGTAAACTTAATGGATAAAAATGAGCCATTGTATGTATCAGGACCAAGTGAATTTTTATATCTTGTTAAAAATGCATTTTTGATATGTACAGATTCTTATCATGGGTCAATATTTTCAATAATATATAACAAACCATTTGTAGTATTTGATAGAGAAGATAATACAATCAATATGAATTCGAGATTAGAAACACTATTAACAAAATTCAAATTACAAGAAAGATATAGTCAAGATGGAAAAATACAACAAGAACTATTAAAATGTTATTATTCAGAAAGTTATAAAATACTAGAATATGAAAAAGAAAAGGCAAACAAATATATAGAAAAAGTGTTAAATAGCAATATAGATAATAAAGAGCGGAAAGGAACCATTAATTGAAAGAAAATAGTAATCAAATAAAAATAGGAGCTATATTATCATATGCCATAATTGTTGTAAACATGCTGGTAGGAATACTATACACACCAATATTAACAGCAAAACTAGGACAATCAGAATATGGATTATATTCATTAGTAACATCAGTAATATCATATTTAACAATCTTAGACTTTGGATTCGGAAATGCAATAATCATATATACAACAAGATACAAAGTAAGTAATCAAAAAGAAAAAGAAGAAAAACTACATGGAATGTTCTTGATTATTTATACATTGATAGGTGTCATTGCTGGAATAATAGGAGCAATTTTATGGTTAAATGTTGATAAACTATTTGGCAACTCAATGAATTATGAGGAACTACAAAAAGCAAAAGTTTTAATGGGGATATTGACATTAAATTTAACAATAACATTCCCATTAAGCATCTTTAGTTCAATAATAACAGCATATGAAAAATTTATTTTTTCAAAAGTATTAAATTTAATAAGAATAATATTGAATCCAATAGTGATGTTAGTATTATTAAATTTTGGATACAAATCAATAGCATTAGTAGTTTTAAATACAACATTTAATATAGGAACTTTAGTAATAAACTATATTTACTGCAAGAAAAATTTAAATATAAAATTAAAATTTGGCAAGTTAGACACAAAATTATTAAAAGAAATAATGGCATATTCTGTATGGATATTTTTAAACAGTATAATGGACAAAATAAATTGGAATGTTGACCAATTTATTTTGGGAACAATTTGTGGAACAACAGTAGTTGCAATATATTCAGTGGCAAGCCAACTAAACCAAATGTATTTGAACTTTTCAACTGCAATAGCAGGTGTTATGTTACCAAAGGTGGCAAAAATGGAAGAACAAAATGCAAGTGATGAAGAGTTTTCACATGTATTTATTCAAACAGGAAGAATCCAATATATAGTAATGGCTTTAATAATGTCTGGATTTTTATTATATGGACAAGAGTTTATAAACATTGTGTGGGTAGGACCAGAATATAGTCAATCATATATAATTGCATGTATATTGATGTTACCATTAACAATACCACTTATACAAAATGTTGGACTAAATATAATACAAGCAAAAAATCAATACAAATTTAGAGTGATTGTTTTATTTATTTTATCAATATTTAATTTGATAATATCAATATTTTTATCAAAATTGTATGGAGGAATAGGTGCAGCAATAGGAACATCATTATCAATAATATGTGGACAAATTATATTTATGAATATTTTTTATTATAAAAAAACACATATAGACATACCTAAGTTTTGGAAAAATATTTTGAAAATGAGTGTACCTGTTGTAATAGCTTTTGTAATTGCGATAGCATTAAAAAGATTAATTCCAATTTCAAATACATTACAGTTAATAATTCAAATCTTGTTGTATGTTGTAATATATGTAATTATGATGTGGAAATTTGGAACAAATCAATATGAAAAGAAATTATTTTCTAAAATTATAAAAAGATTTGATTCATAAGGATATGTTTCAACCAATTTAACACCGTCCCCGATGGTCGAAATTTATGTGGAGGTAAGTTGATGGATAATATGCCACAAGCGTATGCTTGTATAAATAAAGACGAAGAAATAAGAAAAAACAGTTCATCAGGTGGAATATTTACACTATTAGCGGAGCAAATATTAAATAAGCAAGGTGTTGTATTTGGAGCAGCATTTGATGAAAATTATCATATAATTCACACATATATAGAAAATAAAAACGACATAGAAAAATTCAGAGGTTCTAAATATGCACAAAGTAAAATTGGAATTTGTTACAGACAAGCCAAAGATTTTTTAGACCAAGGTAGATATGTATTATTTACAGGAACACCTTGCCAAGTTGAAGGACTAAAAATGTACTTGAAAAAAGAGTATGAAAATCTATATACACAAGACATTATATGTCATGGAACTCCTTCACACAAAGTTTGGGAAAAATATCTGGAATACAGAAAAAATATATCAGGGCAAGAGCCAGAAAAAATCTCTTTTAGAAACAAAGACGATGGATGGAAATTATTCAATATGAAATTTGAATATCCAAAATCAAACTATAAGCAAAATCAAAATCAAGATCCATATATGCAAGCATTTTTAAAAAATACATCATTAAGGGAAGAGTGTTATAAGTGTAAGTTCAAAAAAAAGAATAGAGCATCAGATATTACATTAGCAGATTTCTGGGGAATAGAAAACATATTACCAGAAATGGATGATAACAAAGGAACATCATTAGTCATAGTACATTCAGAAAAAGGGCAACAATTATTTAAAGATATTAGTTCTAAAATGATATATAAACAGGTTGACTTTAATGAAGCAATAAAGTATAATCCAAGTATGTTAGAATCTGTAAAACCAGACTCAAAGAGAAAAGATTTTTTTGAAAACTTGGATAAAGTGCCTTTTGATAAGTTAGTAAAAAAATATACTTATAGGAGAAGTTTTATCAGAAGAGTGCTTTCAAAAATCAAGAAAATAGTATCTTTGTAAGCGAGTGTGTAAGAAAAATAAGGCCTTTATAAATGGATGTAAAAGTAAAAATAGTAGCTTTATAAGATAATGCAAATGTAAAAAATTACTTGATTTATTTCTTGAGAAAGGAACGTGATTAAAATGGAGAATGCTTCAAAAGCGTTGATAATTGCTGGTGCAATATTAATTTCTATATTAATAATTTCAATTGGAATCTATTTATATAGTAATTCTGGTTCTATGGCAATTTTAAATGCAAATGCTAGTTCTCAAGAGATGTTGATAATGAAATTTAATAAAGAATATACAATGTATGAAGGTAATCAAAGGGGAACGGCTGTTAAAAGATTGCTTTCAATGGCATCAACAAATAATGCGGAGTTATATCAAAGACAGGATACTATTCCTGATTGTGTTTGTATTCGTACTAAAAGTAAGGATATATTGAATCAAATAAAGGATTCAGAGGTTAAAAGGGGTTTGACTACTAGAGAGTATGGGGTTAGATATCCTAATAATATTTCTGAGATTTCTAATTATATTAAGAAGACTGCTTCTTATAATATTTCTTTTAATTATAATCAAAAACGGTTATATTTGGGAAATTTGGATAAATGAGCCTTAAATATAAAATGCTGATAATGCTTTTGTGCGTTATTGGTGTTTTTTTATATTCTAGGAAATTTTACTAAAAAAATTTTTTAGAGGATTGACAACAATAAATTACTATCGTATAATACAATTATTCTCAAATAAGCTCGAAACTACTCCCTTTTATGGTTGATGAAAATCAATGAAGAATACAAAAAAGTATTCTGCATACTATTGGGGCTGCAGAGGAAGAAAAGCACATTCAAAATTTAATACAATATATCATATCAAATGCTGTAACATCACAATAGCGGATAATACTGTATAACACAAGAAAATAATCGGACACAAATATAACTAAAATATCAAATATATTTTATTGTAAAAATATCTGTAACCAATTATATGACTAATACTACATATACTAAGGGAGTTATTCGTATGTCCGGCAATAAGTTTAATTTAGAAAACCACAAATAAGCTGTTCACTTTCAGAAGATTAGGACAAGGGAGACTTTTTATCTCTTTGATAAGAAGGCTAATCTAAAAAAAGGAGGTGAAACTATTATGAAAATCTCAAAACAGATAGCAAATTTATTATTTTTGACTATATGTGTATGTTTCATAATGCGAATTGGGAAAATTTGTGGGTTTAGTGAAGGAATTTTAAAAGAAGTAATTACATGCTTAATTACTGTTTTTTTTAGTTTTGAGGTTATAATCAAATTACATTTTTCCGTTATTAAAAAAGGAAAAAAAGTGATTATAAATATAGATTTCTTTACTAAAGCTAATTAAACTTTTTTTGTTATAAATAGATTTGAAAGAATCTACTTATAAGAGAAAAAGGAGAAATTAATGGATTTTAAAGGATGTTCACTATATAAAATAAAAAGAAAAAGAGATTTATATAATAAATTAGGATTTAATAAAGAAAATAAAAATAATATAAAAAACAAATACAAAATATGTATTGAAGATGAAAGACTATTAGAAAAACCAAGAGGAAATATAAAAAACATTCAAAGTATAATATTGAATAAATTATATGAACTAGAATATCCAGAATATTTATTTTCAGGAGTTAAACGGAAAAAGTGCAAAAGAAAATGCTTTATTTCATATGGATGCATTATATATGCAAAAATTGGATTTAAGTAAGTTTTTTCCAAATACACATAGAGAAAAAATTTATAATTTTTTCTTAAGAAAACTAAAAATGAATCCAGATGTAGCTAAATTAATAACAGATTTTACAACAGTTAATTTTAAAGATAGTTTTAATGTAGTTGAAATAGGAGTTAAAGACTTTATAAAAAATAAAAATATTAGAAATGTTAATCATTTGCCATCGGGAACACCAACAAGTCAAATATTAGCATATTTAGTAAATATTGACATGTATGATGAAATTATTAAATTTACCAATAGCCAAAACTTAAAATGTTCTTTTTATGTTGATGATATAACGATATCATCTCAAAATCCAATACATAATAATCAAATTGAAAGAATAAAAAATATTATATCAAAACATGGACATAAATTAAATGTTAAAAAAACCATAAAGTATGGTCCAAAAGAGTTTAAAAAAGTAACTGGATATGTAATATCACCAGAACATCAATTAGTTATACCAAATAAAACAAGATATAAAATTAAAAAAATGATAAGAAATTGTAAACAAAATAAAAGAATAAGTAGAAACATTAAAAATTCTATTTTAGGTTCTATAAATTTTGCAAACACATCAGTAAAAGGGGGCTACAATAACTTGAATAGGAAATTGAAGAATTTAAATTTTAAATAAAAAAATATTAGAATTTAGTTATACAAAACTTGAATTTATGAAAAAAATGAATTGGGAGAATTATTACAAAGATTATATTATTTCATTTGAAAACTTGACAACTATCAATTGATAGTTTACAATATAAGAAAAACATTAAAAATATTTAAAATAAAGAGGTTATCAAAATGTCAAATGGATATATATTAAGTAAAGGAGCGGTTGAAACATTTTTAAACGAAGTAAGACAAATTCTAAATTCTAAAAATAGTGAATTAAGAATTATTGAAAGAAATGACAAACCAAAAGGATATAACACAAGTGATTGTAGAACAATATTAGGTATAAATAATGAGGATATAAAAAAATATATACAAAATTTAACAGTAAAAGATTATATAGAATCTTGTGATAATGAAAGAAATTTAAAATCGAATTCCTATTATGTTTTTCGTATAGATATACAGCAGAAACAAATATATATAAAAATTCGAATACAAAGTTATGATAAGAAAATAATATTGTGTATGTCATTTCATTTTGCAGAATATAAGATAATAAAATTTCCATATAAATAAAGGAGGGAATTTAAATGGAAAAGAAAGTTAAAATATTAGGGATTGAAAAAATGTTTTGTTCAATATGTGAAGAAGAACATAATGTAGAATTAATAGAAGAAGAAAGAGAAATAGAGATAAAAGGAAAAAAAGTAAAACATAAAGAAAAAATGTATAGATGTAATAAATATACTAAAGAAAATACATTTGAAACTGGAGAAATGTGGAATGAAAATTTAATTAGTAGTTACGATGCATATAGACAGCAGAACAATCTATTAACTTCAAAAGAAATAAAACAAATAAGAAACAAATACAAAATAACACAACTAGAAATGGCAAAACTACTTGGAGTTGGAGATGTAACAGTAACAAGATATGAAACAAAACAAATACAAGACGAAGCACATGACAAAATAATGAGATTAATAGACGAAAATGCTTTAATAGCCTTAGAGTATTTAGAAAATAATAAAGAAAAATTTCAAAAAGGTGAAAGATACGAAACAATAAAAAACAACATAAAAACGGTAATATTTAAAGAAACACTAAGCTATTTAAACAAACAAGAAATAGAAGCAAAATATGTAGACTATTTAGAAAAAAATATTGAAAATGGAAACAATGAACTAAAAATAAAAACTGTAGAAACAGTAATAAATTATATTTCTCAAAATTATCCTAATTTGTATAAAGTAAAATTAATGAAACTTTTATGGTATATAGATTCTATTGCATACAAAGAAAATGAAAAAAGTTTAACAGGATTAGTGTATACTCATAAAAAAATGGGTGCAGTTCCAATTGCGTATGATGAACTATTAAAATTGCCTTCAATTAAGGTGGAAGAAGAGGTAATGGATAAAGAAAATTATTCTGTATGTTATCATATATTGCCAAATGAAAGTTATAAGCTCAAAGTTAATTTGACGGACAAAGAAAAGGAAATTTGCGATAGAGTGATTAACAAATTTAAGGATTTTTCAACTAAGGAACTTGTTGATTATATGCATAATGAAAAAGCATATACTGATACTAAACCAAATGAAGTTATAGATTTTAGTTATGCAAAATTTGTGGAGATATAAAAGTTTTAATTTATATACTTTTATAAAATATATGTGTATGAAAAATGAAAATGATAGCAAAAAATAATATTATTTAAAAAAATGAATAAAAAGTGCAAAAATACAAAAAATAAGTTTGAAATTACTTTACATTTTATAAAAAATAACATATAATGGAAACAGGAGGTAAAATATGTTAATAGAATTTAGTGTTGAAAACTTTATGTCTATAAAAGATAAAATAACATTAAGTATGTTAGCTGGTAACAACGAAGAAAAGGAGAATAATGTTATCAAAGACAATAAAAACAGATATTTAAAATCAGTTTCTATATATGGAGCAAATGCATCAGGAAAAAGTAATATATTTAAAGCAATGACAGCAGCTATAGTAATAATAAGAAGATCAAGTTCAAGGCAAATTAATGATAAACTATTAGAAATTATACCATTTAAATTTGATGAAGAAAGTATAAATAAACCAACAAAATTTCAATTTATTTTTTCAACAAATGGAACTAAATATGTATATGGTTTTTCAGCAGATTCAAATAAAATACATGAAGAATATTTGTATCAATATCTAAGTGCAAAACCAAGTATGATCTTTGAAAGAAAAAATACAAATGAATATAAATTTACTCAAACAGAAGAAAGAGAACTTTCAGAGATTCAAAAGAAGAATACGGATAATAAACTATTGTTAGCAACGGCAACAACATGGAACTATGGAAAGACAAAAGATGCATATATGTGGTTTGCAAACGAAATTGATACTTGTGACGATTATGAATCACTCCCAAATTATGCATTAGAAAAATTCGACAATAATGATGAAAATCTAAAAAAATTTACAATAAATTTATTAAAAGAAGCAGAAATAAATATAAGTAATTATAACATACAAAAGGAAAACATAACAAACGAAAATATTAGAGCTTTTTTTGATGATATAGTAGTACAAAAAATATTACAAAATGGAGGTAATATAGACGGGGCAAGTAGAAAAATATTTACAAAACATCTAATAAAAAATTCAAAGGGGTCAGTAAACGAATATTTACTAAATCTAAAGGAAGAATCACTAGGAACACAAAATTTATTTTTCTTAAGTCCTGTGTTAGAAGAGGCATTTAAATTTGGAAAAACAATTGTTATAGATGAAATAGATAAAAGTTTACATCCTTTATTAGTAAGGTATATTATTGAATTATTTCATAATCCGGATATAAACAAAAATAATGCACAATTAATATTTAATACACATGATATTAATTTGTTATCTTTAGATATTTTTAGAAGAGACCAAATTTACTTTGTAGAAAAAGATTATAATCAAGGAACTACAGACTTATACTCTTTGGATGAATTTTCAGTTAGGAAAAATGAAAATATTCAAAAAGGTTATTTGCAAGGTAGGTATGGTGCTATTCCAATTATAGGAGTTGGTACAGATTTATGGAAATAAAATTGAAAAGTAGAAATAGAGTTACACGAAAAAGGAAACCAGTAATATTGATAGCAACTGAAGGAAAAAACATGACAGAAAAATTATATTTTAATAATTTAAATAGAAATAAAAATTATTCCATCGTTTTTGCAAAAGGAAATTATACAGATCCTGTAAACATGATAAATTCCCTAATTAAAGATCTAAAAGATAGAGAATTGAATAAGAAAAATGGAGATATTGCTTATTGTGTTTTTGATACTGATTTTGATGTACATAAACAAAGAGAAATATTGATTGCACAGAAAAAAACAGAAAATTTAAATATAGAATTAATAAAATCTAATCCTTGTTTTGAAGTCTGGTTTATATTGCATTTTTCAAATAGCACAAAACAATACAAATCTAATGAAGAAGTTATTAAAGATTTGAAAAAGTATATTCCAAAATACAAGAAAAACACCGATGTTTTTCTATATCTAGATGATAAAAGAAAAAATGCTATAAAAAATGCAAAAATGATAGAAAAATATCATGTTGGATTGGGAAGAAATATAAATAATATAGAATGTAACCCAAGTAGTGAAGTTTATAAAATATTTGATAAAATAGACAAAATTTAAAATTTAGAAACTAATTATAGAAAAAATCTATAATTAGTTTTTTTCTATAATTAAAAACAAAAAATGAAAAAATCTTCTTCCAAAAATTGACAAATTTCTAATAAAGGTATATTATAACTACAACAATGAAAAAAATTTAAAACGCGGAAAAATCATGGAAAGAAAAAATTAGAAAGGAAAACAAAAAATGGAAAAAGAAGATAAAAAAGCAAAAATAAAAGAAAAAGCAAAAAACATAGCACTATGGATAATAAGCATATTTTTTATATCAGCATTTATAATGTATTTTAAAGAAATACCAATACCATCAATAGGAATATTAATAGCAGGAATAATGCTACTACCACCAGCAAACAAAGAAATAAAAAAGAAACTACAAGAAAAAGACCATAAATATACAATCATAAAAAATATATTAATTCTAACTTTATTCGTAATATTTATGGCAAATTTGCCAAGTGATAATACAACAACACAACAAGTAAATGCAAATACAATTGAAAACACATCTATAATACAAAGTACGACAAGTATAAATGAAATTAACACGAATGAAATACTAAATGAAGCAAAAATAGATGCAATAACAGAAAAAAGTGGAACATATACAGGTGATGTAGAAAACGGCAAAAAGGAAGGAAATGGAACATTCAAATGGAATGACGGAACTGTATACGAAGGTGAATGGAAAAATGACCAAATAAATGGAAAAGGAAAACTAACAATACCTGATAAAGGAACATATGAAGGTTATTTTACAAATGGCAAAAAAGAGGGACAAGGAAAATACACATTTGCAAATGGTGACATATACGAAGGTAATTTTTCAAAAGACAAAATGTCAGGACAAGGCAAATATACATTCAAAAATGGAGATACATATTCAGGTGAGTTTTCAGATAACCAATTTAATGGGCAAGGGACATACACAATGAACGGAAAAACATATACAGGAACTTGGAAAAATAACGAATACAAAAAATAATTTATAAAAGATAAAGTTCACACATTTATTTAAATTTTATATTTTATAAAAAAATATCAGAAGTAATTTTAGGGGGAAGTTATGGAAGAAGGAAAAGAAAAACTAATTCCAAAAATAAATAGAAAAATAAGCGATTTCTTATATGAAGAAGAGGGAAACATAAGCAGAGGAAAAATTTTGACAGTAGGTTCATTATTATTAATAGCAGGAATACTATTTGCAGATGAAGTATATGGAGCACACAGGTCACATTCATCACACTCTTCTCACTCATCACATTCATCATCAAGCTACTCAGGACACGGAAGCCATGAAAGTCACCAAAGCCATCAAAGTCATCAAAGCAGTAGCACACATAGTAGTCATAGCAGTAGTACACACAGTAGCCATAGTAGTTCAACTGCAACATCAGGTGGAACAACAAAATCAGTAGCACCATCAACTACAACAACTACTCCAGCAAGCACAACAACACCTGCCGTTACAGAAACAACACCAACATTCCAAAAACCACAAATACCACCAGCAACACCAACAATAGAATAGGAGAATTAGATGGACAAGTTATATAAAATAAAAGATAATTATGCAGAAATTTTATTAAATTCAAAATTATATCCAGTAATAGCAATAAAAAAAGCACTAAGCAATTACTTAGAAAATACATATGTCAAAATGGATTACAAAGATGAACAAACAATAAAAATAGAGATGGTTTTAAAAGAGGAATCAAAAGAGGATTTAGAAAAAATAATAGGTGAATTATATAATGAATTATTTAATGAAACACTTAGATATGAAATATCAGTAGAAACAAAAAATTTAAGAGAACTAATTGTAGGAAGAGCGTTATATACAACTTGCATAGACACAGAAACAGAGCAAGAAAAAAATGAAGAAAATGAAAAAATAGAAGAAACTTTAGAAGATTACAATATAGACGATATAGCAACAAATTGGTTTGATAAATCTGAAAATAAATAGGAGTAGAGATGTTACCATATATACAAAGTATAATAGCGATAATACTAGGAATAGTATCATCAATAACAGATTTAAAAAATAAAAAAATATATAACAAAAACATACTAATAGCACTTGTAATAAGTGCTATTAGTTATGCAATATGTTTTAAGCAAATTGAAATAAATTATATACCAAATTTTATTATCAACTTAGCAATTACAATATTAATATCATTCACATTTTATTATTTCAAAATTTGGGCTGCAGGTGATGCAAAATTATTTCTAGCAATAACATTTATGATACCATTCGAAATATATGAAGTAGAAACAACAAATGTATTTCCCACATTAAATTTACTAATAATAATCTTTTGTGTTGCATTTATATATGTGTTTTTAGAAACAATTTTTTTATGGATTAAAGATAAGCAAAGGCTAGAAAGATTAAAACCATCAAGTTTTGATAAAAAAGATATAAAAGAATTTGTAATACAATATTTATTAGGATATTTTATAATAATTTTTATAAACAATATTTTAAATAAATTTTTTATAGGCTTTAGAATAAGTAATCAAGGCCTTATATTGTTATGCAATATGCTTGTACTAATTTTTGTATATAGAATTATAAAAACGAAAAAAACAAGCACGATTGTAGCAGGAAGCTTTTTAGTAGCAAATGTAATTTATTATTTGATATTTGGATTCCAAATGTATGCTATAAATTTAAAAATGTTGTTACTAGTGTTTATAATTATGCTATTTAGAAGAGTATCGGAAAAATATAATTATGAAGAAATAAAAATAAGTGATTTAAAACCTAGGATGATATTATCATATGGAAGTGTATTAAGATTTTATACTTCAAGAGTTAAAGGACTACCTAAAAACACAACAGAAACAACAGATTCTAGATTAACAGAAGAACAGGTAGAAAGCATAAAAAGATGGAGTAAAACATCAAAAGGAACTGAAACAATTGTTATTGTAAAACATATGCCATTTGCACCATTTATGCTAGTTGGTGAAATATTATTTTTTATATTGAGATTATATAGTTAGGAAGTATTGAAATTATACGGTTAAAATATATTGAGATTATATAGTTAGGTGTAGAGGTTGAAAAATATAATTTTTTAATCAGATTTGTACCCAAATGAGAGGATGCGATTATATGCAAGATAGACCATTTATATTAAAAGGAAATATAAGTATAAAAAATGAAGATGAATATATTATAGGAAAAATTATAAAAAACAAAAATGTAGAAGAAAAACAAGAATACATACAAATCTTGGACAATCAAAATATTAGTCAATATCAAAGTGGATATAAAGGATACATTTTTGAAGACAAACCACAAAATATAAATTTAGAAACCATAAACAATTGCTACAATGTAGAAGGCTTTAATACATTAATAGACTATGATGTTGTTGAAATAATAAATAACAAAAATATAAGAGTATTATATAGAGATGATTCAGAAGACAATGCGATTGTGGTAACAAATCAATGTAATTCAAATTGCATTATGTGTCCAGACTCAGATGTGGTCAGAAACACAAAAGAAAATCCAAATATAAAAAAGATAATTGAACAAATCCATTGTATACCAGATGATACAAAACATATTACAATAACAGGTGGAGAGCCTGGAATACTAAAAGATGATTTATTCAAAGTGTTGGCAGAGTGCAAAAAATGTCTTCCAGAAACTGAATTTTTATTTTTATCAAATGGAAGAGTATTTTCAAATACTGAATATGTTAATAAATTTAAAGAAAATATACCAGAATTTATTAGAGTTGCAATACCAATTTATGCTGATAACAGTGAATTACATGATAGTATTACAAGAGCAAAGGGGAGTTTTAAACAAAGCATTTGTGGAATTAAAAAATTACTAGAAAGAAATATAGATATAGAAATTAGAATTGTTGTCACAAAAATGAATTATAAATATTTAAATGACATTGCAAAATTTATCGCAAAAGAGATACCAGATGTAAAAATGGTAAATATTATGGCATTAGAAATGACAGGAAATGCTTATAAAAACAGAGAAGATATTTGGATTAATTTTGATAAAGTAAATAAATATTTATATGATGCATGTTTGACAATAATAGAAGCAGGAATAATAGTAAATTTATATAATTTTCCATTATGTAATATTGATGAGAGATTGTATAGTATTGCTCATAAAAGTATTAGTGATTATAAAGTTAGATTTAAAGAAGAATGCGAGAATTGTAAAGTAAAGAAAAATTGTGGAGGATTTTTTAATTCAACAATAAATGTAAAAGAAATAAAAGTATGTCCTTTTGGGGACGGTTCTTTTTGGGACATCGGTTCCGAAAAAGACATCAAACCTAATGGAAATATCTGTAATCAAAAATAATTTATAAAAAGAAATGAGGTAGCATATGTACAAACTAAATTATTTTAATTTTAAAGAAAGAAAAAATAATTATTTAATAACAAATGATATGGGAAAATTTGCATTTGTACCAAAAGATGAATTTAAAAAACTAATAAAGAAAGAAAAATTAAGTGAAGATACATATAAAGAATTAATTGAGAAAAACTTTATATTTGAAGGTAGTGATGAGGTTTTTGCAACAGATGCATCTTTAAAAGTAAGAAAACAAAAAGAATATTTATTAGTACCAACAACATTACATATATTTGTTGTTAGCAAAAATTGTAATTTTAATTGTATATATTGCCAAGCCGGAAACTTAAATCAGAAAGAAGATTATAAGATGACAAAAGATACAGCAAAAAAGGCCGTAGATATAGCATTACAGTCACCTAGTGATTATATTACTTTTGAATTTCAAGGAGGAGAGCCATTAACTAATTTTGATGTCATAAAATACATAATAGAATATTCAAAAGAAGCGGAAAAAGAAAAACATATTGAGTATAATTTAGTATCTAATTTAACATTATTAACTGACGAAATGATGCAATTCTTTATAGAAAATAATGTATCAATATGTACATCAATTGATGGAAATAAAGAAATTCAAAACAAAAATAGACCATTTGCTAATAAAGATTCCTATGAAGAAACTGTTAATAAAATAAAAATATTGAGAAAAAATGGAAAAAATGTTAGTGCAATTGAAACTACAACTAAATACAGTCTAGAAAATTATAAAGAAATTGTTGATGAATATATAAATTTGGGATTAGAAAATATATTTATAAGACCATTAACAAAATTAGGAAAAGCAGATAATAACTGGAAAAATATTGGATACGATGCAGAAGAATTTTTGAGGTTTTATAAAAAAACATTGGAATACATTATACAAAAAAATAAAGAAGGAATAAATTTAGTAGAAGGTCATAGCAGTATTTTGTTGAAAGAAATTTTAAGAAATAGCCCAGTTAATTATATGGAACTTCGTTCTCCTTGTGGAGGTGCAATAGGACAACTTGCATACTATTATGATGGAAATATTTATACATGTGATGAGGGCAGAATGTTAGCAGAAATGGGAAATGATAGTTTTAAATTAGGCAATGTAGAAGAAAGTTCTTATAAAGATTTGATGGAATGTGGTTCTACAAAAGCAATGTGCATCTCTTCTTGTATTGAATGTTTACCTTCTTGTAGAGGATGCGTTTATACACCTTATTGTGGTACTTGCCCTGTTATTAATTTAGCACAGGATGAGAATATTTTCGCTAAATATCCAAAAGAATTTAGGTGTAAAGTTTATGGGGGTATTTTGAATATTTTATTTGATTATATTGAGAAAAATGATAAGGAGATATTAGATATTTTTGAAAAATGGATTTATTAGAAAAAAACTAAAAAAAAATCTAAAATTTTACAAAATTTTTTTATAAAAGGTATTGCATAAAAAAATGTTAAATGCTATAATAATATCAGTTCAAAGAAAGGGAGGATTTTTAAATGAAAAAATTATTATCAATTGCAATCGTATTTGTAATGGTAGCAGTATTAGCAACAACAGCAGTTAATGCAGCAACAAGCTCAACATTAGCAAATGACCTATATACAATAGGATCAAAATACGGAATGACATCAGCAGACAAAGTAAAAATTGAAAGATACTTAGCTGACAATGCAGTAACAGATGAACAAGCTAATCAAGTATTAGCAAAAGCAAATGAAGCTGCAAAAATAATGGACGAGGCTGGAGTAACAAATTATAAAGACTTAACAGCTGATAAAAAGAACGAATTAAAAACAATAGCTAATGAAGCAGCAAGTGTATTAGGATTAACATTAACATTTAAATCAGGAAATGTTGAAGTTTACAAAGATGGAAAACTAATTGAAACATTAGGAGTAAGTAACAATGGTAAATTAGTATACACTGGAAATAATACAAATGTTATTTTAGTTGTTTCTTCAGTTGCAGTAGTAGCCCTAGCTGCCGGATTTGTAGCAAGAAAGAAAATTGCTAATGCCTAAGTTTATTAAAAAGACAATTAAAGCAACTATTATTTATTTAATAGTTGCTTTATTAATTGCAATACTTATAATTGGAAACATAAAACTATTTTTTGGGGCAAAAATAGAAGAAACAATTTCACTTGTAAATAAGGTTGCAATAGATATAAGTCAAAAAGAAGTAAAAGAAACAGTTTTAGATAATAATAAAATTAAAAATTATCCAGAATATGGAACACAATATGCAACAATAGAAATTCCTAAAATAGATGTAAATCTTCCTGTATATTTTGGTGATACATTGGAAATTTTGAAAAAAGGTGTAGGACATTCAAGTGGAAGTTATTTTCCAGGAGAAGGTGGAAGTATTGTATATATGGGACATAATTCTAAAAATATATTTAGAAGATTTTCAGAATTACAAATCGGAAACGAAATTACTGTAAAAACAAACTATGGTGAATATAAATATAAAATTTATGATATGCAATTAATTAAAGAAACAGATATTGATAAATTACCAATTCAAAAAGAAAAAGAAATTTTAATGATATATACATGTTATCCATTTAACAATATTGGATATGCAACACAAAGATATGTAGTATATGCGGAACTAGAAAAGTAGAAGGGAGATATAAAATTGAAAAACATTTTAAGATATATAATAGCAATTCTTTTAACTATTGTAATAATAGCATTTTTATTAATTAATTTATTATCTTCTACAATTCTTAGTGAAAAATATGTACTATCTAAATTAGAAGAAACAGATTATTATAATAAAATGTATGAATATGTACAATCAAGTTTTGAAAATTATATTTATCAATCTGGATTAGAGGAAAATGTATTAGATAATATAGTTTCAAAAGATAAGATTGAAAAAGATACAAAAATAATTATTGGAAACATATATGATGGCTTAAACGAAAAAATTGATACACAAGAAATTAAAGATAAATTAAACTCAAATATAAACAAAAGTTTAAAAAATCAAAAAATGAATGCCACTCAAAAAGAGGCAATTGACAAATTTGTAGGTGAAATAACAAATGAATATACAAAAACTATGTCACATACAAATTACGAAACACAAATAAATAAAACTTATGCTAAAGGTATGAAATATATTGGAATAGTAAAAAAGGCAATGTTAGTTTCAATTGCTATTTTAGTGATATTATTAATTTTTATTAGCTTGAAAAGAATTTATAGAATATTTACAATACTTGGTGTTTCAATGCTTTCAAGTGGAACTTTTTTTGCAATAACTAATTGGTATATAATGGCAAAAATAAAAGTACAAACAATAACAATATTAAATGATGCAATTTCTGATTGTGTTAGAAATATTTTACAAGAATTATTAAATACAGTTAAAAACGAAGCATTGATACTTGGATTAGCTGGAATTTGTTTAATTATAATTCCTAGCTTAATACATTATTACATAAGATGTAAAGATGAGAAGAGTACAAAAGTAGTATAAGGGGGAAAAATGGAAGAGATAGATTTAAAAGAATTATTAAGCTTATTTTGGAGCAAGAAAACACAAATTATATTAATAATATTAATTTTTATGTTGTTAGGAGTAATTTATACAATAGGATTTGTAACACCAAAGTATAGTTCATCTACTACTTTGGTATTAGCTTCTAATAATAATCAAACAACAGCAAATACAATAACAGCCACAGATATAACAGTAAACTCTAAATTGGTTTCAACATATAGTGAAATTGTAAAAAGTAAAAATATTATAAGACAAGTTATTTCTAATTTAGGAATGAAATTAGATGAAGATGATTTAAGAAAAAATGTTACAGTAAGTTCTGTAAAAGATACAGAATTAATTGAAATAACAGTAACAAACGAAAATCCAAGCTATTCAGCAAAAATTGCTAATGAAATAGCAAAAGTTTTTATAGCAAAAGTAAAAGAAATTTATAATATAGAAAATATTCAAATAGTAGATGAAGCAGAAGTTGAAACAACACCATCAAATATAAATCATCCAAAAGATGTAATGATATTTACATTTATTGGTGTAGTTGTTGCTTGTGGTTATGTTTTAATTGCAAATATGTTAGATACAACAATTAAAACAGCAGAAGAAGTAGAAAGAATATTCAAAATGCCAGTTATTGCAACAATACCTTTATATAGCTTTGATCCCGCTAAAAACAAAGGAGGAAAGAAAAGATAATGAAGATAAAAAAAGAATTAATAACACAAAGAGATCCTAAATCACCGGTATCAGAGGTTTTTAGAACTCTAAGAACTAATATACAATTTATGAATGCAAATAAAAAATTAAAAACATTATTAATAACTTCAACTTTTCCTGGAGAAGGAAAAAGTTGGGTTGCCTCAAATTTAGCAGTAACATTTGCACAAGCTGATAATAAGGTTATACTAATTGATGCAGATATGAGAAAAGGAAGACAATATACAATATTTGGAGCATCTCCACGTCCAGGACTTTCTAATTATTTATCTGGTATGGATGTAGATGAAAATGAAGAACCAGATATAGCAGATTATTTGCAAAAAACTGAAATAGACAATTTATTAATAATGACAGCAGGTAACATACCACCAAATCCATCAGAATTGCTAGTATCACCACAAATGAATAAATTAATTGGTGATTTAAAAGAAGCTTGTGACATAATTATAATTGATGGAACACCTTGTGAATTAGTTACAGACTCTGTTATTTTATCAAGAATAGTTGATTCAACAGTAATTGTAACAGCACATAAAGAAACTAAAAAAGACAATTTGGAAAGAGTAATAAAAAATATTCAAAATGTAGGTGGGCATTTAGCAGGTATTGTTGTTAATAAAATGCCTGTATCTGTAAAGAAATATAATGAAAAATATTATTACTATGGCTCAACAGGAGCTTCACTTGGTCAAACAGGTAGAATGGAAATTAAAAATAAAGCATATGATGTATTAAAACAAAATAGTGATAAATATAAAACACAGTCAATTAATAAAAATAAAAATAATGATATGGAAGATGCCGACGATAATGCTTTATCAAGACCTAATTTTATTGATAATAAAAACAATTCAAATATTGATATAAATAGATCAAAAGATATACTAAACCAAATAAATTCATATTTAGATAATGAAAAGAAAAATTTATAATAGAACAGAAGAAAGAGGAGAACTAAAATGATAGACTTTCATACACATATATTACCAAATATAGATGATGGAGCAAGAAATATAGAAGAAACAATAGCATTAATAAAAGAAGCTAAAGAGGCAGGATTTGACGAAATAATATTGACATCACATTACATTGAAAATTATTATGAAACAGATGTACCAGAAAGAGATATGTGGGTAAAAGCTATAAGTGATAATTTAAAATCAAAAGGAATAGAAACAAATTTATACTTAGGAAATGAAATATATATATCAGATAATATGATGCAATTATTAATAGATGGTAAAGCATCAACAATAAATAATAGTTGTTATGTTTTATTTGAAATGCCATTAAATGCAGAACCAATGGATTTATATAATGTAATATATTCGTTACAAGAGAATAAATTAATACCAGTATTAGCTCATCCAGAAAGATATACATTTGTACAAAAGGAACCAGAATTAATATATGATTTAATTCAAAAAGGTGTGTTAATGCAAGCTAATTATGGTAGTATTTTAGGTCAATATGGAAAAAAAGCTCAATTTATAGTTAGAAAATTTTATGAAAATAATATGATACATTTTCTTGGTAGTGATGTACATAGGCCTAATACTATTTATAAAAGAATTCCAGAGGCATTAACTGAAATTAGTGCTATTGTTGGCGAAGATAAAGTACATGAATTATCAACTACAAATCCTAAGCTTGTATTACAAAATAAAAGAATTGATATTGATGAGCCTATAGAATTTAAGTTGACTTTTAAAGAAAAAATGATAACAATTTTAAGAGAATATTTTAAAAAGTGGGATTAATATTATAAAGGAATATTAATTTTAACATAAAACAAATATTTTAAATTGTTACATACATATAGAAAGGAAGTAAAATTATGAGAAAATATTTTGGAACAGATGGTATAAGAAGAATTGCAAACACAGAACTTACACCAGAATTAGTATATAAAGTAGCAAAAGCAGGAGCATATGTATTATCAAAGCATACAGACCATGCACCAACAATATTAATTGGAAGAGACACAAGAATATCTGGAACATTAATAGAAAGTGCAATGGTAGCTGGATTTTTAAGTTATGGAGCAAATGTAAAATTATTAGGTGTTATACCAACACCAGCAGTTGCATACTTAACAAGAAAATTGCAAGCAGATGCAAGTGTTGTAATATCAGCCTCACACAATACATTTGAATTTAATGGAATAAAATATTTTAGTAACAAAGGTATGAAAATACCAGATAGCCTTGAAGAAGAAATAGAAGAAGTAATGGATTCAGGAAAAATCAATGAGCTAACAGCTATAAGTAGCAAAATTGGTGTATCTGAATATAGAGCAGATTTATTAGATGAATATGTTTATTTCTTTAGAAAAAACTTTGATGATAATTTTGAAAGATTAAACAGAGATGATTTTATTGTTGGTATAGATACAGCAAATGGAGCAACATCAGTAGTTGCAGAGAAAGTGTTTAAAGCATTAGGAATTAAATATAAAATAATAAATAATCGTCCAGATGGAATAAATATAAATGATAATTGTGGGTCAACCCATTTAGATTCATTGAAAAAATTTGTTGTTGAAAACAAATTAAGCCTTGGAGTTGCATATGATGGTGATGGTGATAGATGCCTAGCCGTTGATGAAAAAGGTAATGAAATAGATGGAGATATGATTATGGCAATTGTATCTAATTATCTAATAAAAAAAGGAAAATTAGCAAAAGATACAATTGTTGCCACAGTAATGAGTAATTTAGGTCTTCATAAATATGCAAGAGATAATGGATTGGAACTAATTCAAACAAAAGTTGGAGATAGATATGTATTAGAAGAAATGCTAAAAGACGGATATAATTTAGGTGGAGAACAATCAGGTCACGTAATTTTATTAGATTATAATCCAACAGGTGATGGTATATTAACATCATTAATGTTAATACAAGCAATATTAGAGGAAAATGAAACAGCATCAAAAATGGCTAAAATTATTAAATTATATCCTCAAGTTTTAATAAATGCAAAAGTAAATTCAGAGAAAAAATATGATTATGATAAAGATGATGAAATTAAAAATTCAATAGAAAAATTGGAAAAAGAATTTGCTGGAAATGGTAGAGTTTTAATTAGACCTTCTGGTACAGAACCATTAGTAAGAGTTATGATTGAAGGAGAAGACCAAGAATATATTACTAAAAAGGCAAGAGAAATTGCGGATTTAATAGAAAAAAAATTAAAGTAATATTTAATACTAAAATAAAGTAATTTTTAATATTACTTTATTTTTTTGAATGAATAATATTACCATAAAAATATTAAATTCAAAATGAAATATAAATGTAATATTTTTGAAATAAAAATGTAATAATAAAATTTGACAAAACTCTTGAAAATAAAAATAATTAATGATAATATATAAACATAGCCAAAGAAAAAGGGGAAAATAAAATGTTTATATTTGATTTAACTAATTTGTTTACATTATTTTTAGTAACAATTGCAACAGTATTATTTATATTTTTATCACAAGAAATAAAAAGAAGCATGGTTGCTGCAATTCCATTATTTGCTTTTGTGATATCTTTAATAATACATACAGTCCAAGTATTAACATTAAAACAAGAATTTTCCTATTTATACTCTACATTAACTATGAATATGGCAATAGATTTTGTTTTTTTATTACTAACATTTCTTGCATATTTGTGGGCTGATGAAGTTGAAGCTAGAGAATTCAACAAGAAGAGGATTAATAGTAAAGGGATTGATTGGCTATTTAAAGAAGTATAATAACATTAAAGTATATTTTGTCCTAAAAAGAAGTGATATTAAAATCACTTCTTTTTTAAATACTTCTATTCAAATTTCCATTTGTAAATTCTTTACCTTCAAAGCGCTCATTATTTTTTACAGTACAAACAATGTTATTTATTTCATCAATAGACTCATCTAAAATATCAATTCTTAAACAATCAGTATTAAAACAATCAGCAGATATTGAAGTGGTTTTACAATTATAAATTGTAGAAACAGTTTGAATATTGTCAAATAAAATTCTAAATTTCATATTAAGTCTATCTTTTAAATAATAGGAATTTTCTGACATACATTTCGAATCACAAGTAGGGTAGCATTTGTTAGTTTTGCCAAGTACACAATAATTCATATTCATCAAAGGAGTTTTACCATAAACGATTAATTCAGCAGGTAAATATCTTTCAAAATTATTATTTTCAACTGTTGAATTACAAAGATTATCTATAATTTCCTTAGTTGACTCAGGTGATATAGTAAATTTATTAATTCCTAAATTTTTTAATTCATTAACACTATATAAATTAAATATGTTAAAAGTATAATTGGCAATTATTTCAAAATTAGATTTATTTACAACTTTTTCTAATAATCGTAAATTAGAAATATTTGAAATTATAAAACCTTTAATTTTATATGTTTTTATAGTGTTTTCAATATTGGCAAAAAATAAATTTCTATAATTTGCCCTAATGATTGTTGGCATGTAAATATAAATATTAAATTTATTTTGTAAATCTGTTATAATTTTAGAATATTTTTTAATTGAAAAATATTTTAAAGGTATATAAACATTATCAAAACCAGTCAGATCTGTATAATTAAAATCAGTATTTAAAATATTTAATAAAACTGAAATATTTTTTTCTTTAAAAATAGAACTATTATCAACATTTGATTTTGAGTTTATATCATCGTAATCATTAGATATATTTGCATTAGATGTCCTTTTTATATTAGAAATTGCAAATTCATAAGCTAAATCTAATGATTTTCTTCTTAAATCATTTAAAGTAGCACTAAATTTTGGCAAGAAGATATTATTATCTAAATCTATGTTAATATTTTTAAAGTAATAAATAGAATTGTTTGTCTTATTAATTTGCTCAATAACCTTTTCTCTTTCTAATGGCCTATTTTCAGCAGTTTCAGGAATGATGTCTGATGTATAAGTTATATTCATATTAGAATAGATACTAACATCATTTAAGGTATCATTTTCAGAAAATGCAGGAGTAATATTAATTTGTAAAGGTTCATTATGCTTTATAGTAATGCTACAATTTAAAGGGATTTTTCTATGTTCACCATTTATGCTATTTTTAGCTATTAAATTCAATTTTTTAGATGAGAGTTTATAAATTTTGTCACCTAAATTGATGTTACCTTTCATTCTACCAATTGTAACGGTTTGACCAATAGATGTTTCTTTAATGTTTTTATTTTTATCCATTAATTCAGATACATTGTAAGAGCCAGTTTCTTTTTCCAAAGATATTGTGTCACCAATTTCAATAGGTTCTTGTAATTTTACAGTAATGTAACCTTTATTTTTGTTGTATTTTTCAACCTTACCTAAAAAAAGTCCCATGTTATTTGGCTTTTCTTTAAAAATCAAATTTTTGTTAGGTTCATTTGCAAGATGTCCATTAGATGACATTCCTCTATTAAATGATTGCAATAGAATTTTTCTATCTGTTTCGTCAACTTTATATTCTGAAAAATTATTTGTAATTTGATTATCGATTTTTTCAGTAACATCATTTACTAAAGATGTATTTTCGTAAATTATTTTTTCAGCAATATCTATGTATTTTCTGTAAATTCTTGTAACAGTTGCAACATATTCGGGACTTTTCATTCTTCCTTCTATTTTTAGACAAGTAACACCAGCTTTTATTAAATTAGGGATAAAATCTAAACCACATAAATCACGAGTGCTTAAAAGAAATCCTTTATCAATTTCTGTATCATTTTCTAATAATTTATAAGGTAATCTACAAGGTTGGGCACATTTTCCACGGTTACCAGAACGACCACCAACCATACTAGAAAATAGACATTGACCGGAATAAGAAATACATAAAGCTCCGTGTATAAAACATTCAATTTCTATGTTTGAGTTTTTACATATATATTCAATTTCTTGGAGTGATAGTTCACGAGAAAGTACAACTCTTTTAAATCCTAGTTCTTGTAATTTTAGAACTCCTTGTAAATTGTGGACTGTCATTTGAGTGCTTGCGTGTATGTCTAAATCTGGAAAGTTTTTGACTAATTGTTTTGCTAATCCTAAATCTTGAACTATTATTGCGTCTATTCCAAATTCATAAGCTTTTTTTGCAAGTTCAAATGCGTCATTAAATTCGTTGTCGGTTATTAGTGTGTTTAGTGTTAAATTTGTTTTTACTCCTCGTGTTTTTGCATATGTTATTGCTTGTTCTAGTTCTTCCATGTTGAAGTTTGAGGCGTATGCTCTTGCACTGAATAGGTCTGCTCCAAAGTATACGCTGTTTGCTCCGTTTTGTACTGCTGCTTTTAAGCTGTCAAAATTTCCAACTGGTGAAAGTAAATCTATCATTTTTTATCATCCTTCCTATTGGGTGTGATTTTTATGTTTCTATTATATAACTTTTTTTGATAAATTTCTAGTTTTTGTGATAATTTGAATTATAATAGTGTATTATTCTGTAACATGTACTACACAAGTTTGAAAATTCAACCCAAAATTCTATTGACAAAAAATAATATATGATATAAACTTCTAATTATAAAAAAGAAAACAATAAAAATATAGGAGGAAAAGAAAAATGGAATTAAAAGGATCAAAAACAGAAAAAAATCTAATGGAGGCATTTGCAGGAGAATCACAAGCAAGAAACAAATACACATATTTTGCAAGCAAAGCAAAAAAAGAAGGATATGAACAAATAGCAGCTATATTCCAAGAAACAGCTGACAATGAAAAAGAACATGCAAAAATGTGGTTTAAATTACTACAAGGTGGAGATATAAAATCAACAGAAGAAAACTTAAAAGCAGCAGCAGAAGGTGAAAACTATGAATGGACAGATATGTACGACAGAATGGCACAAGAAGCTAAAGAAGAAGGATTTGACCATATAGCATATCTATTCTCAGAAGTTGCAAAAATCGAAAAAGAACATGAACAAAGATATTTAAAACTATTAGAAAATGTAAAAGATGGATTAGTATTTAGCAAAGATGGAGATAGAATTTGGAAATGCAGAAACTGTGGACACATAGTAATTGGAAAAAGTGCTCCAGAAATATGTCCAGTATGTAGCCATCCAAAAGCATATTTTGAAATAAAAGCAGAAAATTATTAATAGTGAAGGAAAAATCATGGCGAATGTATGTGATTATGTGAAATGGAGAGGAGATATAAATCTGGAGCAATCTAGATTTAATGAAATTGATAATTTAATATTATCAAGGTTTTCTTACTTTCCATTTGACAATATAATAAAAGAAAATGAAGTAGTAACAATCAAAGAGCTTGGTGAAAGATTTAAAAAACAAGATGTAAGCAAATTACCAATTTTATGGAAAGATGATGTAGATTTATTTCCATTGATGGGAGAATCAAGAAGATTTGGAGAAATGTTTGCTACAAAATATGTTAATAAAATTGATGTAGAACAAGAAAAACAATTTTCAGCAATTACAGTATTAATGCCAGATGATACTATATTTGTATCATATAGAGGGACAGACAATACAATAGTAGGCTGGAAAGAAGATTTAAACATGAGTTTTAAAAGTCATATTGCATCACAATTATCAGCAAAAAAATATTTAGAAATGATTGCCGAAGAATATCCAAATAAAAAAATAAGAATTGGAGGACATTCAAAAGGCGGAAATATAGCGGTGTATGCTGCAACATTTGTAAATCAAGAAATAAAAGATAGAATAATCAATGTATATAACAATGATGGACCGGGATTTTGCGAAGATGTAATAGAAACATCTGAATATCAAGAAATGATAAAAAAAGTTCATACATATATTCCTCAATCTTCTGTTATAGGAAGATTAATGAATCATAGAGAAAAATATACTGTTGTAGAAAGTGTTCAAAAAGGAATAATGCAACATGATTTATACAGCTGGCAAGTTATTGGTAAGAAATTTGTTACATTAGAGGAAGTTACAAATGGAAGTGAGTTTGTTGATAAAACAATTAAGAATTGGCTTGAAAATGTTGAACCTGAAAAGAGAGAACAGGTTATAGATGTTGTTTTTGATATTTTGAATACAACAGATGCTCAAACTATGAAAGATATAAAAGCTAATTGGTTTTCTAATGCTAGAACTATGATGGTTTCTTATAAAAATATTGATAATGAGACTAAAGATATGATTTGGAAAGCAGTTAGTGAATTGCTTAAGAGTGCCAAAAATAATATTTTTGAAGATTTTCCTAAATTGCCAGAAAAATCAAAATGATAAAAATAGCCACAAATTGTGGCTATTTTTTCGATCTAATGAATTAAAAAATCAAAGCAGACATATTATTATTTGCCAAGAAAAATTTTCACCAAACTCTTGTTTTTACTTTTAAATTATAGTATAATGAAAATGTCCATTTGGGGACGGTTCTTTTTGGGACATTTTACCAAAAATTGACATTGCTAAAAATCACTGTATGAGCGGATTTGAAGAATTAATTATTTTAAACATATGTCCCAAAAAGAACCGTCCCCAAATGGACACTAAAAAATGGGGGAATAAAAATGAATGATAAAATAATAATAAAAGGTGCAAAAGAACATAACTTAAAAAATATAAATCTTGAAATACCAAGAGATAAAATGGTAGTAATAACAGGACTTTCAGGCTCTGGTAAATCTTCTCTTGCATTTGATACATTATATGCGGAAGGACAAAGAAGATATGTAGAAAGTTTATCTTCATATGCAAGACAATTCTTAGGAATAATGGAGAAACCTGATGTAGAGTCAATTGAAGGGTTATCACCTGCTATATCAATTGACCAAAAAACTACATCGAAGAATCCACGTTCAACAGTTGGAACAGTAACAGAAATATATGATTATATTCGTTTATTATATGCAAATATAGGTGTACCATATTGCCCAAACTGTGGCAAAAAAATTGAAAAACAATCAATTGACCAAATTGTTGACAATATTATGGAATTAGAAGAAGGTACAAGAATTCAAATATTGGCACCAGTTGTAAGAAGTAGAAAAGGTGAATTTGTAAAGCAATTAGAAGGATATCAAAAAGATGGATTTGTAAGAGCAAGAATTGATGGCGAAGTTTATGATTTATCAGATGAAATAAAATTAGATAAAAACAAAAAACATGAAATTGAATTAGTAGTAGATAGACTAGTTGTAAAGCCAGAAATAAGAAGTAGACTTACAGAATCTGTTGAAATTGCGTTAAAACATGCTGACAATTTAGTATTAGTAAATATTATAACGAAAGAAGAAAATAAAACAATTTTATACAGCTCAAATTATGCGTGTCCTGACTGCGGTTTTAGCTTTCCAGAAATCACGCCAAGAATGTTTTCATTCAACAACCCATATGGTGCTTGTCCAACTTGTATGGGGATAGGATATTTAATGAAAATGGATGAGGATTTAATAGTTCCAGATAAAAATAAAACATTATATGATGGAATAAAAGCATTTGGTTCAAGCACAATGAAAAAGGGCGACACAATGGCTAAAATGTATTTTGAAAGCATTGGAAAACATTATGGTGTAGAAATAAAAGGTGTTCCAATTAAGAAATTACCAAGATGGTTTATGGAAAAAATCTTATATGGTACGGGTGACGAAAAGATTGACTTTGAATATTCATCTGCTGCTGGTGTAAGAAAGTTTACAGCACCATTTGAGGGGGTTTTGCCAACACTTGACAGACGTCATAGTGAAACGAAATCACAAGGAATGAGAGCATTTTATGAAATGTATATGACAAATTCTCATTGCCATACTTGTAATGGAGCACGTTTAAAGAAAGAAATATTATGTATCAAAATAAATGATAAAAACATAAATGAAGTTACAGATATGTCAATTAAGGCTTTGAAAGAATTTTTAAGTACATTAAAATTAACAGAAAAAGAAGCAATGATTGCAGACATGATTTTAAAAGAAATCAATAAAAGACTTCAATTTTTAATAGATGTAGGGCTTGAATATTTAACACTTTCAAGAAGTGCTGGAACATTATCAGGTGGAGAAGCACAACGTATACGTTTGGCAACTCAAATAGGTTCAGGACTTACAGGTGTTATGTATATTTTGGACGAACCAAGTATAGGACTACATCAAAGGGATAATGACAAATTAATTGCAACACTTAAAAAATTGAGAGATTTAGGAAATACTTTATTAATTGTAGAACATGATGAAGATACAATGTATGCAGCTGACCAAATTATTGATATTGGTCCAGGTGCTGGTGTACATGGCGGAAATGTTATGGCACAAGGAACAGCGGAAGAAGTAAAATTAATAAAAGATTCTGTTACAGGTCAATATTTAAGTGGTAGAAAGAAAATAGAAGTTCCTAAAAAAAGAAGAAAAGTTGTAAAATCAAAAGCTATTGAAGTGAAAAATGCAACAGAAAACAACTTGAAAAACATAAGTGTAAAATTTCCATTAGGAGTATTTACATGTGTTACAGGTGTTTCTGGTTCAGGAAAATCAACACTTGTAAATGAAGTTTTATATAAAACAATAGCAAAAGAACTAAACGGTTCATCAGAGAAACCAGGAAAATGCAAAGAGGTAAAAGGACTAGAAAATATAGACAAAATAATAAATATAGACCAATCACCAATAGGAAGAACACCGCGTTCAAACCCTGCAACATATACAGGAGTATTTGACTTAATTAGAGATATTTTTGCAGGAACAAATGAAGCTAAATTGCGTGGCTTTGAGAAAGGAAGATTTAGTTTCAATGTAGCAGGTGGAAGATGTGAAAGTTGCAATGGTGACGGAGTTCATAAAATAGAAATGCACTTTTTGCCAGATGTCTATGTACCATGCGAAGTGTGTAAAGGAAAGAGATATAATAGAGAAACACTAGAAGTTAAATATAAAGGCAAAAACATAGCGGACGTGCTTGATATGACAGTTGAAGAAGCATTAGAATTTTTTGATAAAATACCAAAAATAAAACAAAAAATTCAAACTTTATATGATGTAGGACTAGGATATATCAAATTAGGACAGCCATCAACAACATTATCTGGTGGTGAGGCTCAAAGGGTTAAACTTGCAACAGAACTTTCAAAAAGAGCAACAGGAAAAACTTTATATATTTTGGATGAACCAACTACAGGTCTTCATATTGCTGATGTTCATAGATTAGTTGATATTTTACAAAGATTAGTTGATACGGGAAATACAATTATTGTTATTGAACATAATCTTGACCTAATAAAAACTTGTGATCATATTATTGATTTAGGCCCAGAAGGTGGAGATGGTGGCGGACAGGTTGTTGCTGTTGGTACACCTGAACAGATTTGTAAGAATGAACAGAGTTATACAGGCAAGTTTTTGAAGAAGTATTTGGAATAAAAATACCCCAAAAAGGATTCAAAATATTTGAAGCCTTTTTGGGGGCGTTGATTATTTTCTTTTCATTTTTGCTACTATCATTTGGTTACATATGAATTACACTATTTTTACAAATTATATATTGTTATTTTATGTAAATAGTGCTATACTATATAGAGTAACATGTAAAAAGAATTAGAGAGATTATCTAATGAAAAGGAGGAAAAAATGAAAGGACTATTAAAAACGATAGCATGTGCACTAATAATATTTGCTGTAATAGCGATGTGTTTAACACATGTGATAGATGAATGGCGGGGTGACATTACGGGAATGAATGGTTACTACATGTTTTACACATGTAATAAAGAAGAGTTTTTGGAGTTCTATGCGGATGTTTCCAATAAGACAGAAAATGTCAAAATTATGACTGAGAGGTGTTATGGAAGAAACAGATATGTAATCGTTTTTAAAGATTATATGGAAAACTAAATAGTAAATCATTTTTTTAGACTGCTTAACAAGGTGTACCTTGTTAAGTGGCCTTTTCCTATTATACAGTAGCTATTATTCACAGTTATAAATTTTTAAAAATGGAAGTAAAGATTTATTTATTTTATTATACTGTGAATTGTAACAATACATGTATGTAAAGGAAAAAGATATAATTTGGAGACACTAGAGGTTAAGATGAACCAACTACGGGTATCCATATTGCTGATATTCATAGATTAGTTGATAATGGAAATACAGTTATTGTTATTGAACATATAATATAAATGTATATGCTTTTTTTAATACTGAAATTTAATACTATTAAAAGTCAAAAATTCTTGATAAAAATACACTTAGAGTGTATAATATCAATAGAAAGTGAGGAACTTTTATGATTAAAGATAATTTATTGGAAGTATTACATGAAATGGAAGAAGTTACAAAACTATTCAAATTAGAACCATTTGATATATATCTAATTGGTGGTGGAGCATGCATACTGGGAGAATATACAACAAGGGCAACGCTTGATATAGATTTTGTTGATTTAGGTTATCCTGCAAAATATGGAAAAGTATTCGTCTTATTAAGAGATTATGACATGTTGGAATATCAAAGCACAATTCTTTCGCCAAATTATAAAGAGAGAGCAACCAAATTAGAAGAATTTAAATATACAAATGTTTATATTTTATCAAAAGAAGATGTAGCAGTTAGCAAAATAATTAGATTAGCAGAAAAAGATATTGAAGATTTAAATCAAATCATACCCAAATGTGATAAAAGTATTTTAAATAATGTTATAGAAGAAGTCTTGAATAGAGAAGATTTATTTGAAAGTAAAAGAAATGAATTTGTAAAAAAATTAAAAATTTTTAGGGAGAAATACAATGTATAGAATTTTTTGTGAAAGTTATGAGAATTTTATAAAATTAATGGATGAAGATAATTATAGATTACAAATTTCAAAACCATTTGAATTAATAGTTGATATAGATAGATACAATAAAGCACAAAAAGAACAAAGTGAACTATATAAAAAATTATGTGATTTAATGGAATTTATGAAAAATAATGTTGGGAGATTCCCAAAGTTAAAAGCGTTTTTATGGACATTGGATTCAAGAAATATAAAGGCACAAAAATATGGTGTGTCAAAAGAAGAAGAACTTGAAGAACAAACAAAATTAGTAAATTCATTTTTGAAATTAGCATATTGGTATTAAATTTAAAGTTAGTATAAACTTTTAGTAGGGAAATTTTAGAAAAAAATTGAATAAGAGATAC
>ENA-OOWV01000139-OOWV01000139.1-human-gut-metagenome-genome-assembly--contig:-NODE-139-length-58353-cov-5.239271_pt1 | contig 58353 bp, 55 predicted proteins | sample MGYA00241584_ERZ501337 | MGnify/ENA primary metagenome ERZ501337 (study PRJEB25962, sample SAMEA2042744) | human gut metagenome | biome: human gut; feature: human-associated habitat; material: faeces... | reverse complement strand
AAATATTATTTTACTTAGTTCGATTTAATGTGTCCACTACTTTATACTAACACCAGAGCATAGCTACCATCATCTAACGCATACACTTCATCTACTATTCCTTTTAATCCGTATTTCTTAGATATTAAATACTTTTCTTGTTCTTTGCTCACTCCACCAATTCTTTTTCTAACATTTAAAACGCTACTATTACTTTTGTTAGTATGCTTTTCTCGCCCTATTTGTACTTTAAATCTATTTTCTTCATATTGTTTGATTGATAAACATTTCATAAAATAAGTAAACCTTGGACAATACAAAAACTCAATAATTTCAGATGGAGTAATATATTCTTCTAATTCATTAAATGAATTTTGATATAACATTATTACTTACCAACTCCTTATCAAATCCATTTCCAATCAATTCTGTATCGTATAATAACTCTGTAGTTGAAGGAAAAATATAAATAGAATCTGTATCTTTATCAACTATTCTTTCCATCATTATTTTTAATTCATCCTTTTGATTCTTGTTTAATGAACCTAAAAAAATACTCTTTTGAACTCTATATAATCCTTTATTTTTACATATCTTAACTGCCTTGTTTCGTATCTTAGTTTCAGAAATATCATACATAACCCAATATAGCATTTACATCACCTCATTTAATATTTTATTGGCAATATTATGGCAATCATATTGAATAATATTCTTTAATTTTATCATTCTTCCTTTATACTTTATCTTATCTTCAAATCTGGTGTTAATTTCCTCAATCAATAGCTTTTTTCCCTCCTTATTAAGCCAAAAACCACCTGTACTTATTTTATCAAACATATCTTTTTTAACCTTTCTCTTTGAAAATAAGCTAAATACTGTTTCATCCATATAACCCCTATACATTTCAATTAAATCAAAAACCAATGCCGTCTTATTATAATTGTCAGTATGCATTATGCCTATATACGGATCTAATCCAGCAATAATACAAGATTGTTCTACTCTTGAATAAAGTATTCCGTATCCATAATTAAGCATACAATTAAACATATCTGTTGCTGGATTTTTACTTCTTCCAACAAATTCATATTTTTCTGGTATTAATCTTCCTAAAGTATTAAAATATTTTTTTGCTGAGTATCCTTCATGCCCTTCAATAAGCCCTCTAATCTCTCCTATCTCTTCGTTTTCTAATCGTTCTATTTCATCCTTATGTTTTATTATTTCATTAATAGTTTCATTAATAATTAAAACTTTTTCTTCTTCTCTATTTAACTTTAATTTACTTAAATGGTTAATTTGATTTTGAAGCTTTTGAGTTACCCAACTCTTTACTAATTCTACTCCAATCCTATTTTCTATTAATTTTAATTGTTTCCTTCTTATTGTTGCTATACTTCCTAGTTTTGAATGCCATACTCTACCATAAGGCTCTCCATTATATTCTAAAAATACTACATCAATATTATTTTCTACAGCTAACTTCAATGAATCTGTTGTTACCAATGCTGATGTAGTTATTAAAATTTTTTCTATAGTTTTTACTGAAAATTCTTGTTTATTACCTTCATAAGTTACTTGAAACCTATCATCTACCTTAGATAATTTTGCTCCTCGAGTATTTATTATCAATTCCAATATCTATCACTCCTTATCCTCTTTTTGAAATTATTTACATATTTACATATAAATAATCAATATAATTTAATATTTTCAAAATTCTAAAATATAATTACAAGTTTCTCCTTACTAAAATAAATACTCATCATTTTAATTCTAATAATAAAAAACCACCAGCTTATCTGGTGGTTTTTTATTATTATTTATTCGTTAGATTTTAAAGCATCTATCATATTTACTTTTTTTAATTTTCTATGCATCATAAACATTACTATTAATGAAAATACTATTGTTAAAATAATTGAATAAATGAAACTAGCTGCATAAATACTAGGTGATAGCATCATATTATCTGCTTCAGCTGTTGTAATTACAAATCCATGAAGTATTTTACCCATAAACATCCCTATAATTATACCTAAAGCTGTTAATATGAAGTTTTCTCTCAAAATATACATAGTTACTTCATGATCATAAAAACCTAAAACCTTAATTGTTGATAATTCTCTAATTCTTTCAGAAACATTTATGTTATTTAAATTATAAAGAACAACTAATGCTAGTCCTCCTGCTGATATTATTAATATTATCACTACAATGTTTAGAGTGTCCATTGCTTCATTAGTTGTTTTACTTAAATAAGAAGTCATTGTAACATTAATAACCTTATTAGTTTCCATTAACTTACTAGCAATATCATTATCTTCATAATTACTATCATCTAACATAATAAATTGAGAATTATACTTAGCTTCTTTACCAAATACATCAGCATAATAGGCTTTTGACATATAAATTCCATGACTTAGATAGCTTTCAGATATATTGTTTACTTTTATTATATATGAATTATTTTCAGAATCTTTAAAGGTAATCTCATCGCCTTTAACTACTCCTAGTAGCTTAGCTAACTTTTCATTTATAATAGCACCATCATCAGATAGGATATACTCTTCACCAGAGACTCTATCATTCAATAAAACAAAATCTTTGAATTTATCCTTATCTTCTGGAACATATAAAGTAACATTTTGCTTATTAATATCTTCTTTTGAAATAGTGACCATTTCTTGATGGATATTTAAGCTATTTTTGTATCCTTTTAAACTCATTAGCTTTTCATTATACTCATCATCATCTTCTATAGTTGTATTATCATTAAATATTACCGTAGCTTGATACTTCCATAATTTATTAAATTGCTTATTTGTTAAATCTCCTATGGAATCCTTAAGACCAAAACCTGTTATAATCATAGCTGTACATGCAGCTATACCAAATACAGTCATTATCATACGTTGCTTATATCTAAATAAGTTCCTAAATGTAACCTTTTCATTAAAATTTAATCTTTTCCAAATTGGTGTAATTCTTTCTAGTAGTATTCTTTTTCCACTCTTTGGTGCCTTAGGTCTCATCAATGTTGAAGGCGTACTATTTAAATCTACTTTTAACACTAAAAGTGATGCACCAACTGTACATAAAATTGATATTACTAAAGATTGAATAATATATGACGGATAATAAACTATGCTTAAGTTTGGCAGAGCATATTGAGTATTATAAGCTGTATAAATTACTCTAGGGAATATGTTAAAACCTACAATTACTCCTAAAATACCACCTATGATACTAGCCAATGAAGCATAAATAATATATTTTATTGATATTTCTCTATTACTATAGCCAAGAGCTTTCAATGTTCCTATTTCTATTCTATTTTCCTCTACCATTCTCGTCATTGTAGTAAGACATATTAGTACCGCTACTATAAAGAAGCATATAGGAAAGACTGTTGCAATGGAATTGATTCTTTTAACTACATCATAAAATTCAGAATATCCTGGGTTATCATTTCTATTAAAGAAATAATATTTCACCTCATCAATTTCTGGTAATTGATTTTCCGCCATAGATATATATAATTCACTTCCTATAGCATCCACATAATTCTTGCTTATTTCCTCTATAGCCTTTATTTTTATTTCTTCAAGTCTTTCCTTAGGTCTACTTGAAAATAATTCTTCAAGATATCTTATATTTTCTTCCATTTTTTCAGCATATTCATCACTATATGATTCTAAGCCTTTAGTATTTTTAAAGGTAATATATATTTCAGAATAAGCTTCCATAGAAAAATCGTTCTTATTTAATATCACAAAGTAATCTACAAGACCCTTACCTACAGTAGTTGTACCTTTTGCTAGTTTTTCTATATATAATGGACTTCTAACAATACCTACAATTTTAAATGAATTATTATTTAATTGATTTTTTATCTCATCATCACACTGAATTGTATACGTATCACCAATTTTAAAATAACCATACTTTAAAGCTTGCTCATCTAGTGCTATTTCTCCTGGATTTTTTGGTAGCCTACCTTCTAATACTTCTAAAGAATTTATATTGGCAGATTTATCTTGGTCATATTCCATAAATTTAACAACACTATTTATATTAGTTAAATTGGCATCTACTGTATGTGATGCATAATAATCTAATATTTTATGGCTATTGTCTAGGAGCTTTAAATCTTCCTCACTTAAGCCTGCACTTGAAACTATCTTAGCATCCATCAAATGATATTCATTATAAAAATTTTCAATTGCTGCCTTCATATTAGGCCCAGAAGCTTTTATACCTGAATAAAAGGCAACACCTAACAAAATGATTACTAATATTGAAATAAATCTAGCTTTTGATGATTTAATTTCTCTTAATATTGACTTACTATATGCTTTTCTTTTCATCTTCTCCTCCTACCACTCTATTGTTTCAACTGATGATGGATTTGAATTAACTTCAATGCTTCTTACTTTAGCATCATTTATTCTAATTACCCTATCAGCCATTGGTGCCAAAGCTGAATTATGTGTTATAACAATTACTGTTGTTCCAGTATTTCTGCAGGTATCCTGTAATGTTTTTAATATTTGCTTTCCAGTAGTATAATCAAGAGCACCTGTTGGTTCATCACAAAGTAAAAGCTTTGGATTTTTAGCTATTGCTCTTGCTATAGCCACTCTCTGCTGCTCTCCTCCTGATAACTGAGCAGGAAAGTTATTTTTTCTATGTTCAAGCCCCACTAATTTTAATGTTTCATCAATATCTAATGCATTAGTTACTATTTGTGAAGCCAGTTCAACGTTTTCCCTAGCTGTTAAGTTTTGTACTAAATTATAAAATTGAAAAACAAATCCTACATCATTTCTTCTATATTTGGTAAGTTGCTTACTATTATATTTTGAAATATCCACCCCATCTATAATTATTTGTCCTTCATCACAGCTATCCATTCCTCCAAGTATGTTTAATACTGTAGACTTACCGGCTCCACTTGGTCCTAAAATTATAACAAACTCACCTTTTTCTATTTCAAAATTGATATTATTATTTGCTACTATTGTACTTTCTCCCATTTTGTATCTTTTACATTCATTTATCACTTGTATATATGACATTTTTTCCTCCTGAAATCATACTTATAGTTATTCATAGTATACGTTTTATACTTAATGATACTATTTTAGTATAATTATATTAGATTTAAATAACAACCATCAAATAAAACTACAATCATTATTACTTTTTAAATAAATCTATAATCTTATCTTTAAATGTAGATTTTTTTTCGTTATCATCTTCATTATTACCTAAACGCTTGCTTTCTACTTTATCTAAAATAAGCATTTGGTATTCATCGACTTGTCGCATTAGCTTATCACATTTTTCACTTAAGTCACTATTAACCTTAATTAATTGACGTACCTCTTCATCACGTTCTGCCTTTTTCTCTTTTTCTAGCTTGGCTATTTTTGCAAGCACTTTTATATAATTTGCTTTATAAACTTTCAGTTCTGCTATCTCAGAACTTTTATTGGAAGCTTCTTCAACAATCCCCTTTATTTCTCCAACTAAACTATTGAAAGCCTCCTTAGCATTGTTTCTAGTAGTTGTTAGTTCTATTATATCTGCTTGAGCTTTTAAGATTTCCTCATTTAATTCTAAATTATTCTCTTTCAACTCACTAATAAATTGATTTTTTTCATTAAGTTTCTTTCTTAATATTGCTATTTCTGTTTTTAAACTATCCATTTCTTTTCCAAAAGACTCCATGCTATTTTTATGTTTTCTTAAGTTATTCTCCTTATCACCTATTGATAATGTTAATTGATTAACTTTTTTTGTTAACACAGCATTTTCTTCTGCATAATCATCTATTATTCGCCTAAGCTTATCTATCTCACTGGCACTTCTTCTACTTTTACTACTTTTATTGTTGCTAGGTACTATATCTTTAGGCTCAACAGTTTCTATGTTATCTACTACTGGATCTTTTCTAATATTTTTCTTATTTAGTACAACATTATTTCTCAATATTTCTATATCTGAAAGACTATAATAGTTTTTATTACCATAACGTTTAACTGATATTATGTTCTTTTTTCTGTAATTATCTATAGTATTAGGACTTACATTAGCAATCTTACATGCATCCTTTTTATCAAAGTATTCTATTCCTATTTTATCTTTAATATTTTCTTTACAAGTATCTGAATCCCCCATTTCATCCTCCTCTTTAAATCACTGAACACTTATAAAATTATTATTCTATATTTTTCTTCCAAATCCTTCATATTATCCTTAAAATTCCTTTTCCTTAACTCATAAATAGTCGATATTATATTAATGCTCTTGATACACCTTATGGCACTTCTATGCAAAGAACTAAAAGAACAACTTAAAGTTAATTATGCAGGTATTTACAAATAATTATAACTTTATAAAAATTATGGTATAATAAAATAATTCATAAATGTTATAGCATAGGAAGATAATATTAAAGGAGTTAGAAGTGGATAATTATATAATTGACGAGATAGACCTAAATGCCATAAATAGAATTTTAGATATTTATAATTCTAATAAATCATTTTTGTGTAATCATTTAGGAGTTTCAAGTGTTTCTAAAGAATTTATACTTAATGAAATTGAAGAAATGAAGAAAATTGGTTTTAATTCATCAATAATAAAAGATCATACAGGTGAAGTAATTGGACTGTGTGACTTTAAAATTAGCCATGAAGTATATTTATCACTATTAATGATTGATTATAGATTAAAAGGTAATGGATTAGGTAAAACAATATATAATCAGTTGGAAAAAATGTTTAAATCCAACAATGTTCAATCTATTAGAATAGATGTTGTATATGATTATGAAGAAAATGCACTTAAATTTTGGAAAAAACAAGGTTTCGTACCCAATGAAAAAATTGAATTAGAATGGAATGGATATAAATCTAATGCTATTAAAATGCATAAAATTATTTAAGAAAAATAAATAGAACTACTATAGATATAGATCTCTTATATTAAGAATTAAAGTCCAGTAACATTTATTACTGGACTTTTTATTCTAACATAAAATATATATAAAGTACCTATTTACTTCCAATGTTCTTCTCGTTGAAATCTTCTTAGATACCTAATAAATGCTAATTTAAAAATCATCTTTTCGCCAAATATTTCATGATAGATCAAGGTTCCCATATAGCTATCCTCACCTTGCACTTTAATTTCCTTAACTCTTACACTATGAAATATTTCATTTAGTTTACTGCTATATTCTTCATTAAAACATTTTTTAAAATCATCTTTATTTTCAAAATATAGCTCCGTCATTAGAAAATTCTCATGTACCATAATTTCTAATAACCTTTTTAAAGCTTTTAGCTCCTTAAAATCATTATTTACTTCAAGTTCCACTTGATAATCATCTGTTTTAATCTTTAATTTGCCATCTGAAATCATTTCCTTAATATCTTTTGCCAGATTAAGCAAATTAATATCCTCAATTTTCTCCAACATAATATAATATCTCCTTTATATAATATCTGCCTCTTTATATAAACTCCATTATATTATGTTACATATAAGCTAATTATATGAAGCACTAGTTAAATATTTTTTTATATCTCTCTAAAGTTCTAATTCCGTCTAATTCCCTATCTTTCTTCATGTAATCTACAAAAAAGTCATTTAGCTCAATGGATTTTAAAACATCATCTAATGCTAAATCCAATTCACTTATGGCCGCATAGAAGCATGCTCTATTATAATAAAGGAAACTTTCTTCTGGATTTTCTTTTATTCCTTCATTAATTATTTCTATGGCCTTCATATAGTCTTCTTTTTCACGATAAATTACAGCATAATTAAGATAACTGTATGGATAATATGGATCTACTTCAATTGATTTCTTGTAATACTCTATAGCCGCTTCTTCATTACCTAGCTTTTTACTGAATACACCCATATTAAAGAGAATTCTAAAATGTTTCGGTGAGAGTTCCAGTGCTTTTTCCATATATTTAAATGATAGCTTTGTATCTCCTAATTCGTCATAAATACATCCTAAATTAGCATTTGCCCATAAATCCTTTGAATTTAACTTAAGTACCTCTTTATAGTTTTTAATAGCTTCCTCCTTATTACCAAGTTCATCATAAGCATTGGCTAAAAAGAAATACGCTTTTTCATATTTATTATCATTTTCTATGGCATTTTTATAACATTCAATGGCTTCTTCATATAATTCATCGTCATCATAAATTATACCTAAACCATAATAAGCTATGGCACAAGTATTATCAATGTCCAATGCCATCTTATACATCTTTTCTGCTGAATTAAAATCAGCAATTTTATCATAAAGAAATGCTAAATCTAAAATTAAATCTATATCATCTTTTCCTTCTGGACAAGCATAAGCTTTCTTTAAAAACTTTAAAGCCTTAAGATAATTCTTTTCTGCCACAAAGCTTCTCCCAATGGAAATATAATTTTCAAACATATATGTATTATCCAAAATATCCACCTCTTTTTTTACAACTGCAAAAATAAAAGGCCGTAGTTAAAAACAGCCCCTTATTTTTTCTAATTATATCATGTAACAAATACAATTTCCTAATATTTTTAATTGTTTAACTAATCCCATTTTTTTATTTCATCAACAAAACCATTTTTCTTTCGATGATTTATTATAACTTTAGCAATAAATCCACTGACAAAGACTAAAAATGTTACTGCCCATCCACCTATAATATTAGACCATAATGGATAGCCTGACTCCTTTCCATATATACCTCCACCAGCAAATAATGAATATAAATTCCAAATGCAGAATCCAGTTAAAGCTATTGGAGCAATAAACTTAATTGATCCTATAAACCACCATTTAGGAATCTTATATCCTAAAGAATTCCTATTAACTTCCTTTAAAACCTTTGTTGGCTTTAAGATCCATCCAACTACTATACATTCTAAAATGCCTATTATAATCATATTATATTGATTAGTCCAGTTATCAACAATATCTAGCCATGCTAATCCTGATCTAGATATAAAGATTAAGGAAATTAAAGCTGCAATAATACATATGGTCATTGTGGTTTTTCTCTTATTTAATTTAAATCTATCTGCCACTCCTGTTGAAACACCCTCTACTATGGAAAATGCTGAGTCTACAGCTAAAGAAGCTAAGCATAAATAAAATATCATACCAAAGGCTGCATTAACCCATCCAGTGTTTGTTAAATTTGCTATTGCTTGCGGAAAAATAATAAAAGCAGTTGCTATTCCTGATGCTGACATATCATTTGTAGTCATTCCAACACCATACATGGTAGTAAACATGACAATTCCTGATAAGATGCTTACACCTAAGTCAGCAAAAGCTATTACTGTAGCATCTTTAGCAATATTAGCTGAATCACTTAAATAAGAACCATATGCAATCATGATAGCCATCATAATAGAGAGACTATAAAATACTTGCCCAATTGCATCAATAATCAAATTTGACATTAACCCTTCATCTATAATTTGGGCGAAATTTGGGGTGAATAGTTTTCCTATACCTTCCATACCACCTGGCATGGAAATCCCCTTAATAGCCATTATTATTAAAAATAACAAAGGTAATGTAAGACCTGTATATTTTACTACCCTTCCTACACTGGCAGTTCCTCGCCTTATGCATAGATAAATTAAAGTCCAAGCCACTAAAAGCATTATTATCATAACCCATGGTATTTGAGCACCTGAAATAGTCCATGAAGTTTCTGTTATATTAGCAAATAAAGAACTTGCTGCTTGAGAATCACCTACCATTCCTGCAAATTTAAAGCTAAAAACAGCCATGGCAATTACCCAGGCAAAAACTACTGCATAATAAGTTGAAATTGCAAAAGCATTAGTTGTAGCTGCCCAACCAACAAACTCTGATTTTTTATTTATGGTTCTAAAAGCTCCAGGAGCTCCTTCTCTTGTTTTTCTACCAATAGCTATCTCCATTGTTAACAAAGGAATTCCCAATGCTAGCATAGCAATTGTATATACCAGTAAAAAAGCTCCTCCTCCATATTTGGCTGCTAGCCCTGGGAAACGCCATGCATTACCAAGCCCTACCGCCGAGCCTATGGCAGCTAAAATAAAAGTAGTTCTTGAAGCCCATTCTTCTCTTACTTCCAAATTATCACCTCATCAAAATAATAAAATACTTGTAATAATTATATTGATTTGGTAAAAATAAAATTACTTTTTTAAAAATTTCTTTATAAATTCATGGTTTATAAAAAAAATTTAATAAAATCTTCTATTCTCTATTTAAAGATAAGCCATTTTTATTAAGTAACATTTCCATCTCAACCACTGAAGAAACACCATATATATGAAATACTTTAGGTTTTTGGGTTTCAGAAGGATTTTTATAATTAATAGTAATAGTGTCATTTTTTATATTATAAACTATATCACCTAAAGAATCTTTCTTTATCATATCTTTAATTATATTCATTATGTATACACTGGATACTAATTTATCTCCACTGTCTTCCACGCTGATATATCCATAGTATACAGTTGCTGAACCTGATGATGGACTCCATCTAACTCTCTGAAGGCCTCTAAGATTGTTAAACAATTTTCCTTCAATCCAAACTACTTCACCAGTATCCATATCATAATCCATAAGTCTAAAATCTTCTTCTTTATTCTTAATAACATATGCATTTAACCTTGTTCTTACTATGTTACGAGTAGCTGTTTCTTTCACATCATCTAACTTAATATCTTCATCTTCTTCATTGATGAAAGGCTCTGTGTCATTAATTCTTATATTTTTATGTATTTCATCTTCAAAATGAGATAAATTATTCTCTAAAATATCTTTAGTTTTTATCTTAGTAAATATTTTTCTAAAGTTTTTTAACATTTAATCAGCTCCAATATTAATTTTTATTATTATAGCATTAATGTATTTCCATATGTCTTATTTTTAAAATATTATAAATAAAGTAGGATATACAATTAATATTATATCCTACTTTCAAATGTCTTCATGAAATTTTATGAAATAAAGTTAATTTTATTTACTATTCTTAAAAACTAAACTAAAAAATAGGTTCCTGATTATTCATTGAATATCCATCAGTCTTAACATCCTTTAGTTCAAGTTCATTATCTTTCACTTCTACCTTGCTAAGTTTTTTTACTGGTCCATAAGCTTCATCTAGCGAAAGCTTATCACCTCTTCCTGATATTATCCATAAAGTTTTATATCCCCTTGGAACTACTTCAAGTTTTTTCTCTCCTTTGCCATCAGTGAAATATATAAGAAGATTACACTTATTATTATTGGCATACTCAAATACAGGGGTAAACTTAGTAGAACCTCCTGCTGCAAGCCTTTCCTTTACATCTCTCATTGATTTTGCCTTATAAACTCTTTTAATTTCCTTATCACATTCAATGATTGTAATTTCATGGTTATAATTCTTAACAATAGATAATACTTCTTTTATAGCTTGCTTAAATTCATCATTACTTATACTTCCACTTATATCAATGGCCACAGTAATTTCAGCCTTATGGTTTCTTATTTCTCCCCTTAAGTCAAGTCTATTTGGCTGTCTTCTATTTCTTCTAGTTATGATCTTTTTCTTATTACTTTCAACAGTACCCATAAGCTTCTTAAGCATGATATTCCAAGGTATTTCTCCTTGGATATTCTTTAAATTAGCTATTAATGACTCCACTTGTGAAGGTATTGTTCCCTTTTGAGATGCATTTATAACCTTTTCTGCAAATTCCTTTAAAGTTTTTTCATCTACTTCATCACTTTCCTGCCACATATCATGCATCTTTTCAGGATCATAAAAATCTTCCATAGAATCTGTCATTTGACTATCATCTTCTTCCCCTTCATCATCCTCTTCCATAAGATCAAGTTCACTTTGTATCTTTTCAGCATAGTACTCTAATGTATTATATGCTTCCATATTAAGATTGTATTTATTGTTTACTCCCTTTAAGGTAGTTGAATAAGGCGGTAGATTGTCCAAATATTGATTTACTACTATGTCCATTGCTAAATTTATGGCTAATGTACTATATTTGCTTTTAAGCTCTTTTGCTCTAGATAAATGAAGTGATAAAATATGATGTATTTCATGCTTTATAGTTGTCTCCATTTGCTTCATATTCAGTTGAAGGAATAATATAGGATTAAAATAAATTACATATTTAGCACCTTTGAAGTTTACTCCGCTGGCACTGGTTATATCAAATCTTATTTCCCTTCCCATTTGAAATAAAAAATATCCATAAAAATTATCTTTATCTTCCATAAGACTTAAGATAACCTTATCAACTAGCTTAAAAAACTCTTCCTTAAACTCTTTTGTTATTTCAGGTCGAAATTCTTCTCCATTTCTCTTAGCTTTATACATATCAGCACTATCTACAATGTTATTTACTTTATCGTAAAGATCTTTTACTTGCCTTTCAAAATAGCTTTCCATATTTTATCCCCTTATCATGCTGTAAGATTCAAAATAGCTTTCAATAAACTTTTCATTTTCAAGTGCTTCCTCATATATTGCTGGATAATTAACTTTAATATCCTTCATTATACCTACCATTAAATCTATTGGATAAACTTTTAAAAATTCAATTAATCTATCAAGGTGAAATTCCTTATGTATGTTTCCATCATTTAATTGATTTTCTAATACTTTTAAAACATTGTTAGCACATAAATACAATCTAGTGTGACTTTCAGATTTAATTCTTTCCTTTACTTCTTCACTTAGACTTTCTCCTACAAAGATATCTTCATAAGCAATAAGGGCACTATGTTCAGCTTCCACAAAGCTAATAAATTCTTCTGCAATAACCTTTCCTACATTACCTTTTATTACATTTAAAAATACTGTTCTTGGTATTTCACCATTACTTTCTTTGTAAATCTTATATGATTTAGATACTCTTTCATAACTTCTTGGAGTTGCTCTTATATCATCTTCATTTATTTTATTTAAATATTCAGGGAATGTTGAAATAAATTCTATTACTTTACTATCTATACCTGCTTCTATGGCCCATTTTAACCATGCGTTTTCATCACTTTCCATATTAAGCCATACGAATCTATTTTCTTGTGCTGCATCCATATCAACTACTTGATAATCAAAATCTGAATCATATTTATTAGATGGATTCATTGCTGCTAGTATATTTACATTGTCATGTAGTTTATATCCATTTATTTCTCTATTTAATATTAAATTCATTAGCTCCTGCTGTACTGTATGTTCACATCTATTAATTTCATCAATGAATAAAAGCACTGAATTTCCTTTTGCTATTTCTTCATCAACTTCTCTTAATTTGCTATGAACAGCATATACTGTAGTCTTAACTTCATGTAATATTCCATTACCATCAACTTTACTATAAGATTCAACTGTAGGAAGTCCTCCAATTTCCCCTTCCTTTAATAAATTTCCGTCTATTACAATAAAACTCCATCCATTTTTTTCTGATAATTTCTTAGCTAATGCGGTCTTACCTATACCACTTTCCCCTACTACTAAAGGTACATCACCACTGGCTAATACTAATTCTACACTTTTTAATGTATCTATAAAATTCATTTTATGTCCTCCTAAATAGTCCTTAGTTTTTCATCTACAGCTATTTTCTTAGCCTTCTTACTACCATACTTATAGATAAATAATATCTTATCTATATCTATCTTATCACTATATTTATCAATACTATTGCACTTTAAGAAGTCTCTTACATATTTTTCATCAACATCATCTTTTGATAATACTTCTTTCAGTACTTCAATAACATCATCTTTTTCAATTTTTCTTACAATATATTTTATAACTAATACATTGGCTTTTAAAAATTCCTTCATCTTTGCAGCATCTAAGTTATAAATAAAGTTTATAGCTGCTTCATTATTTTTAACAGCAGTTATTTCTGCTTTAAAGCAAGGATTTTTAATATACCTTAAAGCATCATACTTAACCTTAACTGCTTCAACTTGAACTGTTTCAGATGGTTCTTTTATATATTTAATAGAATCATAATCTTTTTTCACAGCCATTATTTGTAATTCTTCAATTGGTTCTTTAACATATTGTATTGCCCAACCCCTCTGTTCTATAGCTAATTTTAGAACATCATAGCTTGGTTTTTTTATATAATTTAAATTGCTCCATCCTGCAAGAACAGCTTCCTTCATCAATTCCTCAGTTGGATTATCTATAAACTCTATGGCTCTTGGATTTGTTTTTACTGCTATCTCTTCCATTTCCTTTGTAGCATTATCTATGTATCTTAATAATAATCCATCTCTTTTAAGAGCCATAATTTTCATTTCATCAGTTGGATTATCTATATTTTTTATAGCTATTGGATTTAATTTCAGCATTCCTAATATCTTTGCTTCATCCATTTTAATCGCTCCTTCCTATCAAGTTTTTACTTAATAATAATTATCTACTAATATTATAAATACTTTCAACTTTAATTTAAAGAATAATTTTTCATTCTTTAAATTAATAATTTAAAAGTGGAGTAACTCTACTTAACTCCACTTTTAAATTTAACATAATTATTTAGAATTTTTTTCTTTGAGTTGCTTTAGTTCATTCATTATATTCATATACTCATTATTTAAAGTTTTCTTTACCTCTTCATCAGTAACTATTGATAACTCTGAAATTACTTTGGATAGCTTATTTTCTAAAAGTAATATTTCATCATTAATATGTCTTTCATCTTCACTTGTTTCATTGTTGGTCAGTTGTTCTAAATACTTATTATATGTACCATTAAACTGAAAAATGTGTTTATCTTTTATGGCTATTATATAATTGCACACATTATCTATAAATTCTAGATCATGAGATACTAAAAGTATAGTCTTATTTGTATTTATAAGTGCATTTTCTAATGCATCTATTGCTTTTATATCAAGGTAATTAGTTGGTTCATCTAGCATTAAAAAATTATTATCAGCTAGTATAATCTTACATATAGCTGCTTTAACTCTTTCTCCACCTGACAAACATCCTACCAATTTATGTACATCATTATCCTTAAAACCAAACTCACTTAAGTTAGTCCTAATAAAACATTCATCTAGTGTAGAATCAATTTTCATATTTTCCAATATACTTTTATCTTCATCGAGCATATCTTGCTTTTGATGAAAATATCCTATCTTTACACCCTTTGCTACTTTAACCCCATTTACTTCTTTATCTTGCATAAAATCCATTATCCTATTTAATAAAGATGTCTTACCACAACCATTTTCTCCAATCAATGCTGCCTTTACACCATTTACTATTTTTAAATTTATATTCTCTAATAAAATCTTATTATTAACCTTTAGATTATAATTAATTATCTCTATTAAATTTTTAGCAGTAATTTCACAACCGTCATTTATATTTATTACAATTTGCTGTTGTCTTTTAGGTTTTTTCTTTACCTCCATATGCTCAATTCTTTTCTCAACAGACTTTATATTATTTTCAATGTTCTTCTTTCCTCTTTGATCTCCCATTTTTATAGTTTTAGCTTCAGATTTTCCCATACCTTTCGGTGCTTTCTTTATTCTATCTCTTAAAACTTTCTTAGCACTAATTACTTGTTCAAGTCTCTTTTTTTCACTGATATACTTTTTATATTCATTTTCTTCATAACTTATATTTTCTTCCTTTAATCTTTTATAGTCATCATAATTTCCCTTATAAATCTTGATTTTACCATCTTCTATTTCAACTATTTTATTGCATATATGATTTAAGAAATTCCTGTCATGAGAAACTACAAGTAATGCACCTTTATATTTGCTAAACATATTATCTAAGATTTTAATACTTTCACTATCTAAATTAGAAGTAGGTTCATCAGCAATAATAAGCTTTCTATTTTCACTTAAAGCATTAACTACTTGTATCTTGACCTTTTCACCACCAGATAAATATTCTTTATACTCACTAGGACTATTGAAAATCTTCTTTACCTTAGTGACCTCACAAGTAATACATCTTTCTTCCAACTGACTTATATATGAATAGCTGTCTGTTAAATGAACTTTTCCTTCATCAGCTTTAATTTCTCCTATAATTATTTTAAGAAGTGTTGTCTTACCTGCACCATTTTCACCTACAATTCCTATTTTATCTTCTTCTTCTATTTCAAATTTATCAATATCTAATATTAATCTATCTCCGTAATACTTTTTTAAATTACTAATAGTTGCAAGCTTCATATTACACCTCCAAAATTACTTTTATTTTAAGTTTGTGCAAAATTCTTTTTAATAATCAAAAAAACAGCTAGGATATTATACCTAGCTGTTACAGTAAATATTTTTTACATTACCAATTCTTCTTTATGCTCTTTTCTATTAAGACTATATAATTCTAAAACTCCCATAATTATAGATACAGTAGCAGCACTAAAATCAGCGATTGGTCCTGAATACATTATTCCTTCTATACCAATAAATCTCGGTAATAATATTAATAATGGTAATAAAAATAGTACTTGTCTTGTTAAAGAAAGAAAAATACCTTTCATAGGTTTACCAATGGCTGTGAAGAAATTTGAAGAAATTGGCTGCATACAATTTACAAATGTAAAGAATAAAAAGATTCTAAAATACTTAATTCCAAACTCATAATACATTTCAGAGCCTGAGCCAAAGAATGAGATAATCTTTCGTGGCATAAGCTGAAATATAGAAAATGCTATTACTGATATTATTAAACCGTATCTTAGAGCCAATAAATATATTTTCTTTACTCTATCATATTTTTTTGCCCCATAGTTAAAACTTGCAATAGGTTGTAATCCCTGTGACAATCCTATAACCACAGACATATATATTTGATTTACTTTTGTAATGATTCCTGCACAAGCAAGAGGTATTGATTCACCATATACAGATAATGCTCCATAATACGTCAATGACTTGTTCATAACTATCTGTACTACCATCATGGCAAGCTGATTAAAGCATGGTGCTGCACCAAGAGAAGTTATTTTTCCAATATACTCACCTTTAAGTTTCAAATGCTTCTTTTCAATCTTACCTGTTTTATATCTCCTAAAGTATCTGAAAGCCAAATAAGCTGAAAAAATTTGCCCTATAATTGTAGATAATCCTGCTCCAGCCATTCCCATATTAAAGCCAAAAATAAATATTGGATCTAAGATAGTATTTATAACTGCACCTGATAAATTGCATATCATGGTATATTTAGGACTACCATCAGCTCTTATTAAATGCCCACCACCAGTAGCAAAAATTAAAAATGGAAAGCCAATTGAAATATATCTAGTATATGTTTTAGCATAGCCCAATACATTTTCAGGAGAACCGAAGAACTTAAGCATAGGTGTTAAAAATATTTGTGCTATTGCACATAATACCACACCACTTAAAAATAACAAGATTGCTGAATTTCCAATATAATAAAGTGCCTTATCTTTTTTACCGCTACCTAAAGTTAAATTAAAGGCAGATGCACCTCCAATCCCCAGTAATAGTGCTAAGGCTATACATGATGTGCTAAGTGGAAATGTTATATTTGTTGCAGCATTTCCCAATTCTCCTACACTTCTTCCAATGAAAAACTGATCTACAATATTATAAAACGCACTAACAAGCATTGCGATAATGCTAGGTATTGCAAACTTTCTTAACAGCATATTCACAGGAAGGCTTCCAAGTTCATTTTTATTATTTCTCATATCCTCCTCCAATTTCCTTTTTCAAATTGTTATTTACTTACTTCATTCACATTATATAGTTTAACCATTTGCTTTTCAAATACTTAAAATTTTATTAATATACAATTTCCTTTTATAGAAGTTTGTTGGCAAAATTCATATTATCATACTGATTTTTTTCTATATAATCATATATTTCAGACATATAAGTTTTATCATGTTCAATATCTCTAGCAAATAAGGAAATCAGCTTTATTATATTCTCTGATGATTCTTGCCTACTACTTATATATCTTCCTACCAAGTAAAATCTTATAAAGGAATATCTCACTACAAGCATTATATATCCCTCTAACATATCATCACTTTCTGTAAAGGGAAATAAATTATTATACATATAATTTACTAAGTAATTTTCAAAGATATATTCATATTTTTTTATGAAATTCTTATTATATTCCTGGAAAATGCTTATATATCTTTCTTCATAATTTCCACAATTATCTATATCATTAATATTAAATCCATCTAAAACCTCATCAGTATATTTCTTAAAATCATCACTTATAGCCTGCTCTCTTATATTAGAAAATTCTATTATACTTTTAAAGAAGATAATTTGAAAAATATAATCCATATTATTTTTTTTATATTTCTGAGCAATATTTTCCCTGTCATAGTCCTTAATAAAGCTATGCGCTAATTTATAATCCTCTTCCATTTTTTCTTCTAAGGTCATAATGAAATCTCCTAAAATATAAAGTCTTTCACTTAACGGATAATTTCTATCCTGCATTATTTCCATAGAAAAAGCTCTTATTTCTTTTAAGTATTTAATAGGTGATTTCTTATACTTTTTAGAATTAGTATTATATTCATCATTGATAATATACTTTTCAAATACCTGTTCACTGCTATTGAAAGAAATCTTATCCTCACTTTGCAACATGATTTTTGCTGCTTCAAGGCATGATACATCTAGGGATATTTCATATTCATTATTAATTTTATTTAGTATCCTTGGAAATTGTGTACATATATTCGATAAATACTCTTCACCTATAGCAGTATAAATTGAACAGTAATTACATTTATCTAGAAATGGGCATTTCTTATCTTCGTTAAGTTTTATTATTCCATAATCTAAATCATCACTGGTACAATAATTATTTTTCTTAATATTATCTGATAACATTGCTTTCATTTTTTGATCTTGCACTTTTAAATACTCATCAAAAGTATCTTTATCAATTTCTATATCCCAACCTTGACAGCAGGTATCTTCACATTCTCCCCCTATACACTTAAATCTTGCAAAATTATTAGGGTACGTAACTTTTAGCTTATTATACATTTCCTTCGTCCTTTTCTTATAAAAATCCATTATTATACTTAAGTATAAGTTTTCTCACTTTATTTATATTATACCATTTATACTTACAATGAAACTTTCATTTTATTTAATCTTATAAGCAAAGTATTCTTCTCCTTGTCCTGTAGGAAATTTAATTAATAAAAAAGCATGGAAGTTAAAAAATATTTCCATGCTTTTCACTATATATTTATAAATGATATCTTACTTTTATAATTATTCCGTTCTTCCTATTGTTTAGATTCTGTTCCGTCTTCACTTTGATCTTCATCAGTATCTACAGCACTGTTATCAGCAATTGTTGCTACTATTGCATTTTCATCAACATCTAATCTCATTCCTTCAGGGATAACTAAATCTTTAATAAATATTTTATCTCCAATATTTAATTCTCCTACATTACACTTAATATTTTCTGGGAGCTTATCTGCTTCACCATATAATTCAACTTCTGAAATTAGAACTTCTAATAATAGTTGACGACCTTCTAAAGTTGACTGTCCATCAAATACTACAGGTATTTTCATCTTAATCTTTTCATCTTTCTTAATATCTTGGAAATCAATGTGTATTACCTTTCCAAAAGAATCTTTTTGTAATTCCTTAACTACACAATTCTCAATATGTCCATTTAATTTTAAAGAAAGAATTGAACTTTTAGCCAATGTTAAAAGTTTGTACATATCTTTTCTAGTAATCTTAATTGATACTGTATTGTCCAAATGTGATCCATAAAGTACTGCTGGTACTTCTCCATGCATTCTTACTTTTTTACCCTTTTCATTTCTCTCACTTACATTTAATACTATACTTTCCACAATAACCCCTTCTTTCAATTATTGACTACATTTTGTTATAGCGAATATAAAAAATTATTTATTATAATTATTGCCATTTATTTGGCAATTAAACTTTTTTCAGCTTATTTTTTTCATAAATTTTCATAAATTCACTTAACAATTTAATTATAATACTTTGTGAAAATTATTCCTAGAAGTATTTTTACTTTATTTTCCAAATATATTTATTCTATCTTCCTCTTTTAAAATTATTATTAAACTCCTCTATAATTCTTAGTTTTTCTTCTTAATTGTCCATAGGTTAATTATTTGATAATTACTATTAAAATATATATAATATTACTTAATAAAATATATCGTACAATTTTGTACATGCATATAAAGGAGATTTAATATGACTACTAATGAAAAAATAGAAAAGAAAACTGTAGAAGTTCAAGCACCTAAAAAGGTTAAATATCAATGTCTTCACACAACTGAAGAAAAAGAATGTACTTGCATCAGAAGCAAAGGCTTAGTATTAAAGAAAAAATTATAAAAATCAAAAAGTATGGATAAGACCAATGGTCTAAGCCATACTTTTATTAATTCTATTTTCACTTGCTTCAATACTTACATTCCAGTGTTTAGTAAATTTTCTCCACGTTATATAATCTAGGTTTAAACTATTTTTACATTTGGATTCAAATAGTGTTCTCTATTTTTAGTCTTTCCGTTATAATCAATTGCTTTCTTTGGACAACTCTGAATACATGAAACACATAGCTCACAATGATGTTTCCACATTGGCCTATCATTAACCATTACAATATTATTTACTGGACATCTTTTAGCACATAGACCACAACCTGTGCATGTATCATCTACTGTATAATTATTATCTAATTCATTACATTCATTAATATGTTTATAAAAATAATTTGTAAACACCCTATCAAAGATTAAATGACTTTTTTCAATTTTTAATACTTCCTTATTTTTTATACATTCACTTATCTTTAATATTTTTTCTGCTTCCTTTTTAAAAAGCTTTTCTTGAACTTTTTTACTTATAGCTCCGTAACCTATAATATAATTACCTGGCATATTAACTAAAAAACCAGCTGATAACTTCAATTTTCTTTCATGCAAAATCTCTTCACATTGATCCAATGCCTTACCGGGAAGTCCGCCAAAATTTCCAATGGCATAAATATAAGTATCCTTTTTTACATTTAATTTTTTTAAAAACTCACAAACTATTAAAGGAAGCCCCCAAAAATATATTGGAAAGATAATTCCTAAGGTATCTGCTTCAATTAAATCACCAGAATATTCTGCTATTTTATTAATTGAACTTTCTCCTAATTCTCCACTTAAATCTTCTGCAATTTGTAAACTGTTTCCTGTACCTGTAAAATAATATATCTTATTCATTGACACCCTCCAAAAACTTTTTTCAATTATACCATATTATTACTTTTAAGATATATTCTATAATAATTTCTCAATTGCTAAAACTACTTTTAGCAAGGAATACTTATCTTTTAATTGATTTTCAATTTTCCTACTTCTTTCCTTAACCATATCACTATATAAAACTTCCATAACTGCATTATATAATTGCTTTCCACTACTGGGAAATGAACGAACTCTTTTTCCTATTCCAAGCTCTACTATACGCTTAGCATTTGAAAGCTGGTCATTTATAAATGGCATTGCAACCATTGGAACTCCCAATGCCATTGCTTCATTAACACTATTCATGCCACAATGTGTCAAAAATACATCTGCATGCTGAAGTACTTCAATTTGAGGTACAAAAGAATAGGCGTATATATTATCTGGTATTTTACCTAATGTCTGTATATCTACTTTCCCAGTATTTAAAATCACCGATAACTCTTTCAACTAAAAATCTCGTCAACGGAATTGTTGGATTTGTATGCCCTGAATATGGTACGTTAACCATTAATATATTGGCCATTTTTCCTCCTTAAATTTAAAATTATAAATATTCTTCTTACATTAAATGAATATAATTAAATTAATTCTCGCTTAATTTATATATTCATAGTACAATCTCATTATTAAAAATCATTTTCTATTTATAATATTTTCTTATAACATTTGCATAAACAGAGCTAATGAAAGAAAAACACTCAAATTTATATTTGAGTGTTTTAAATATTTTATAAAATTATAATTTTACTTTATTAGAAGAAGCTTTTAAAGCAGGTATTAATGTTCTAAATAAGAATACTGTCAAACAAATAATAGCAAAAATAATTCCTATAGGATATGAAATTGAAGTTGATAGCTTAAATCCTTCGTCAATAAGTACAGGTTACAGCTGACATAAAGGTGGCTGGCAAAGCTGCCAGCAAAGATGACATTGGTTTAGCAAACCCTGCATATTTAGCTAAATACACAGCTCCTGCCCAAAATACAATCATTGCTAGTGTTTGATTTGACCATGAAAAATATCTCCATACAACTTGATAATCAATAAGTGAAATTAAATAGCCAATTGTAAGTAAAGGTACCGATAAAAATAATCTATTCTTAATTACCTTTTGATCAATTTTAAACCAGTCAGCTATTGTAAGTCTAGCACTTCTAAAAGCAGTATCACCAGATGTAATAGGACAAGCTATAACCCCTATCATGGCAAGCACTCCCCCTACACGTCCTAATAATCCAATGGACATATCATAAACGGTAGTTGAACATCCTCCACCAGCTGAAAGTAATCCTTCAGTCCCATTATAAAATGCCACTCCAGCTGAAGCCCAAATAAGCGCTATAACACCTTCTGCAACCATTGCTCCGTAAAATATCTTTCTATCATTCTTTTCATTTTCAATACATCTAGCTATCATTGGTGACTGAGTAGAATGAAAACCTGATATAGCACCACAAGCAACTGTAATAAACATTAATGGCCAAATAGGTTTTCCATCTGGGTGTAAATTATTTAAAGTAATTTCTGGCATAGGGTTTGTCCCATTATTAAAAATAGTAGCTCCTGCTATTCCTACAGCCATTATAATAAGACATGCTCCAAAGATAGGATATAACTTTCCAATAATCTTATCTATTGGAAGTAATGTTGCTAAAAAATAATATATAAGCACAACTATAGTCCAAAATGTAATATTCATAAAATTAGGAGTCAATTTGGCAAGTAACCCTGCTGGTCCTACCATGAATACAACGCCAACCATTACAAGAAGGATAACAGAAAAAATCCTCATAACATTTTTCATTACTTTTCCTAAGTAAATTCCTACTATCTCAGATATGCTAGCACCATCATTTCTTACAGATAACATACCACTTAAAAAGTCATGAACACCACCTGCAAAAATTGTACCAAATACAATCCAAAGATATACACTTGGCCCCCAGATAGCACCTGATAAAGCACCAAATATTGGACCAAGCCCTGCAATGTTAAGAAGTTGAATAAGGAAAGATTTCCAGGTTTTCATTGGCATATAATCAATTCCATCTGAATGAGCAATTGCAGGAGTAGGCCTATTAATTTCAGGTCCAAATACTTTTTCTACAACTCTACCATATACAATATACCCAATAACTAGTATTGCTAAACAGACAAAGAAACTAACCACAAAACCACTTTCTTTTTTTATTTACAATTATATTTTACACCTTTTGAAAACATTATCACATACTATTTCTAATTTATTTTATAATTTTGCTTTAAAAAGCTTGCAAATTAAAACTGTAATATATATGAAATCATTGAACTTATAAAAAATTAATGTTATGCTATCAATGTTAAACTTAGTAAAAATATAAATGCTACATAAAATAAAGTTTAATTTACAATTAATAAGATAATATATTACGGAGCTTATTTTGTAGGCTCTTTTTTAATGATAAAGAGAGGTAATCATATGATAAAAGTTTCTAATTTAGCATACTCATTTCCTAACAAAGATTTATATAAAGACATTTCCTTTACCATAGAAGATGGACAACATTGTGCTTTTATAGGGACAAACGGTACTGGAAAAAGCACACTAATAGATATAATTATGGATGAAGAAAAATACCTGTTTGACGGTACTGTAGAGAAAGAACCAAATTGTACAATTGGGTATGTAAGTCAATTCTCAGAAGTAGACAAACTAAAAGAAATCACAGTTTTTGAATATATTAGTGAAGAATTTACGAAACTTCAAAATAAAATTACTTCTATATGTACTGAAATGGAAACATCTTCTGATATTGATGCTTTACTTGAGCAATATCAAGAAGCTTTAGATGCATTTGAAGCAATTGGTGGAGATAACTTTGAAAAGATTATTGATAAACAACTAAACCTTACTAATTTAATGTGTTACAAAAATTTAAAGCTTTCTGAACTTAGTGGTGGAGAATTTAAACTTATTCAAATTATTAAAGCAATGATAAATAGTCCTGATTTACTAATCATGGATGAACCAGATGTATTCTTAGATTTTGAACATCTTAATTCACTTAAAGATTTAATAAACACACATAAAGGAACTATGTTAGTTATTACTCATAATAGATACTTGTTAAATCACTGTTTTAATAAAATACTTCACTTAGAAAACATGGAACTACAAGAGTTTGATGGAAATTATATTGACTATAACTTCTCATTACTTCAAACTAAAATTGAATTACAAGAATTAGCAGCTGCTGATACTGCTGAAATTGAAAGAAATGATAAATTAATTGATAGGTTAAGAGAATTAGCAACAGAAAATGCTGAACAATTTAGAGGAAAAACTTTAAGAGCCAGAATTAAAATTCAAGAAAGATTAGAAGAACGTAGAATTAAAGCTCCTTTTATTGCTCTTACAGAACCGGACATAAATTTCGTTACATCTAGCAATTTAGAAGATACTATTGCTTTAGAAGTTAATAATTACAATGTTGCTTTTGATGAAACATTATTAGAGAATGTTAATTTCGAAATTAAATCTACTGATAAAGTAGCAATTGTAGGTTCAAATGGTACTGGAAAAACTACTTTATTTGAAGAAATATTTAACAACAATCATCCTTCAATTAAGTTAAATAAAGATACTAAAATAGCGTATCTTTCTCAAATACAAGGAAGAACACTAAAGGAATCAAATACTATCCGTGAAGAATTTTTTGATGCTGGTTTTAAAACATCTGAAGAAATTCTATCATATATTGAAAGATATGGTTTTAATGAAGAAAAACTTGATCAAAAGATAGAAACTTTATCAGGTGGAGAGAAAAACATGCTTCAACTTGCTAAGATTTCTGATAGTAATGCACAAATGTTACTTCTTGATGAACCAACTAGTCATTTAGATACATACTCACAAATAGCCTTAGAAAGAGCTATTAAAAACTTTAATGGTGCTGTTTTAATGATTTCTCATGACTTCTATTCTATAGTTAACTGCATGGATTACGTGTTAATAGTTGAAGATAAAACAATTAAAAAAATGCGTATGAGAAAGTTTAGGCGAATGATTTATGATAATCATTTTGGAAAAGACTATTTAGAAATTGAACAAAATAAAAAATCACTTGAAACAAGAATAGAATTGGCTTTAAAAGATAACAATTTCCCTCTTGCCAAAGAATTATGTGAGAAATTAGAAAAACAAGTTAAATTATTAAGAAATTAGATTATATAAAAACTCTACAATACAAAAGTATTTTAGAGTTTTTTTCTTTAAATATTAATAATTTAAACAAACTCATCTTTTTTTAATACTATATAATATAAATCTAATGATAGGAGATGAGATACATGTCATTTGATGATTATAGCAACAGACTTTCTTGCTGCAATCCTTTTTATAATTATGGTAATAATTTTCCAGCCTTTAGTAATCCTTGCTTTAACTCGCTAGTAATATTATTCTTATTCTTTGGTGGTGGACGAAGCCTAGGTAGCTTCTGGGGACCTTATAACCAAATCTATGGTTGCAGTGGTTTTAATTCTGATTGGTGTGGAAATAATGGATATACAAATCAGGGTGCAAATATTCCAACCGTTCTTAATTCAGCCAAATATATTAATAACCAATTTCAATCATAATGATTAGTTGGAAATCAAAAAAGCTATTAGCAGTAATTATGCTAATAGCTTTTTTAATTTTACAGTATGTATTTAATCCATATTATTTTTCTCTTTATAATTAATTACACATTCTTTACAGATACAAGCTTTGCCTTTTAAATTTTCAGGTATCATTTCTCGTAACTCCTTAGGAACTTCAATTTTTTCACACCAACAACCGCTATGTGATAATCCATTTTCATACCCACAATTATTTGCTTTACCACAAAGCGGACATATATTCTTGCTAATTTTCATTTCACTTTTCTCCTTTCTCTTTATAAAAAAATAGAATCTAATATTTATTTTACTTAATCCCAACTATTTTAACTTTTTTCATTAATTTTATTTGAATATATTATACTATGCTTTGACATTAAAAAGAAATCCCTTAATAATTTTCTTATTTTTTTAATTGTAGATAATATATCATGATATTTTAGAATTTTTATTTTTTATTACCAATAATCATTTACGAGTATTTCATTTAAGTTATTTATTTAAATAAAAAAAATAATCAGTAAAAATCTTAAATCTACTGATTATTTTTTCAAAATTACGATTTATCAATACCAATATATTATTTTTCTATTCCTCTTCTTGCTACTATTCCTTTATCAAAAGGATGTTTTATCTTTTGTATTTCAGATACATAATCTGCTCTTTCTATAAGTTCATCAGCTGGATTTCTACCTGTTAAGATTACCTCTAAGTTTTCTGGCTTATTATCTAGGAAGTTAAGTAAATCTTCTCTATCTAAAAGATTTCTGTTATAAGCTCCTATAACTTCATCTAAAATTAATATGTCACATTCACCATTAAAAGCTACTTCCTTCGCCTTTGCAAAGTTATTTAGATGTATTTCCTTAGACTTAGCTTTTTGTTCTTCAGTCATTCCAAAGGTAAAAACATTTCCTTCTTTCCCTCTAATAATTTCTATATTAGGAATTAATTCTAAGGAATTTAATTCACTAGTATTCCAATTCTTCAAAAACTGTAGAATAAATACTTTGAATCCAGCACCTGCAGATCTAATAGCTAATCCCAATGAAGCTGTTGTCTTACCTTTACCATCTCCACAATAAATATGAATTAATCCCAACTTTTCCTTATCCATTTATTCCACTCTCCAATATTTTATAAATAGCCTTCATATCCAAACTATTTCTTATGCCTTCAGCAAGTTTATCATATTGCTCTTCTTTATACTTTTCAATATCTACTGTACTTATACTTGAATAATCTATACCTTTATGAATACAAAGACTTTCCACTATTGCCTTTGATACTTCTTCCTTATCAAAGATCCCATGAATATAGCTTCCATAAACATTATCTTTATAAAGTCCATCATTTTTAATTATATCTTCACCATTTACATTATCTATAGTAGTTAATTCTTCTTCATTAAAATCATAAGTAGTTTGTCCCATATGAATTTCATATCCTTCAAATTCTACATAGCTTAATTCTGCTAAAATACCACTTACTTCATTGAAATTACCACTTACTCTTGTTCTCACCTTTTCTTTTTCAAATACAGTTTTTGTAGGAAGTAAGCCCATACCAGCCATAGTTCCTCCACTTTCAACGTTAAATGGATCTGATAATTCCATTCCAAGCATTTGATATCCTCCACAGATACCAAAAATCACCTTTCCTTTAGCTGCTTGTTTTAAAATTTGTGTTTCTAAACCACTTTCTCTAAGCCATTTTAAGTCTTCCATTGTATTCTTTGTACCAGGTAATATTATCATATCTGGATCCTTTAATTCTCTAACTGACTTTACATATCTTAAACTTACACCTGGTATATATTCAAAGGTATTAAAATCTGTGAAATTTGATATTCTAGGTAATCTGATAACAGCTATATCTATTAAATCTACAGTTCCCTTATTATTAAATCTTTCAGACAAGCTATCTTCATCGTCTATATCAAGTTCCATATAAGGTACTACTCCCACTACAGGAGTTTTAGTTATTTCTTCAATCATATCAAGTCCAGGTTTTAAGATATTAACATCACCTCTAAACTTATTAATGATTGTACCTTTAATCATCTTTCTTTCATCTTCCTCTAATAACATTAAAGTTCCTGCAATGGAAGCAAATACCCCACCTCTATCAATATCACCTACCAGTAATACCGGTGAATTTACTAGCTTCGCCATACCCATATTTACAATATCATTTTCCTTTAAGTTGATTTCTGCTGGACTTCCTGCACCTTCCATAACAATAATGTCATATTCTTTTGCTAAATTATTATAAGCCTCCATTATATGAGGGATTAACTCTGTCTTTTTTTTATAATAATCTCTAGCACTCATATTACCTAAAACTTCACCATTTACTATAACTTGTGAACCCACATCATTAGTTGGCTTTAAAAGTATAGGATTCATATTAACTGAAGGTTCAATACCACAAGCTTCCGCTTGCATTACTTGAGCTCTTCCCATCTCTAATCCTTCCTTAGTGATAAATGAATTTAAAGCCATATTTTGTGATTTAAATGGAGCTACTTTGTAACCATCTTGTTTAAATACTCTACAAAGTCCTGCTGTTACCAAACTCTTTCCAGCATTGGACATAGTTCCTTGTATCATAATAACTTTTGCCATCGTAAGCCGTCCTTTCTCTATTTCTTAATATAAAAACTTAAAAGTATTTCATTAACCTGATAGCTTCTTTACCATCTATTATTCCTAATTGTTTATGTCTATTAATTCTATTATTGAATAAAATGAAAGGCTGTAAATCCCCTCTATGGTTGCCTGTGCTGCTAAGGGTAGAATGATCCGAAGTAATAAGGATATTAACCTCTTCTTTTACTTCTTCTAATATAGTCTTTATTAGCTCTTCATCTATTCTTTTGATAAATTTTACCTTTTCTAAGGGATTCTTTCTATGAGAAGCTTCATCTGTGCCATTTACATGAACAAGTATAAAATCATTATCCTTTATAAGCTTAATTGCTAAATTAGCTTTCTCTTTTAAATTGGTATCTATATCTGCCGTTGTTTCACTCATTCTTGGAGTATCCATTCCCATGGCTAGAGAAATTCCTCTAACTATTTCTGTATGACAGACGCTGGCAGCTTTAGTTTTATGTAAGGTATAGAAGCTTGGTAAATCAGCTTTCATAGATAATCCCCAAGGTAGAAAGGCATATTTGTGTTCTTGCTTATTTAGCACATTAAGGCTTTGGCAAACAAACTCCTGTAGTATTTTATTCCTTGGTACTAAATCTTGAATATTCTTCCCTACATTTTGATGTGGAGGAAAATCTGCTATTTCAGTGATACATTCTTTCTTAATTACTAGAAGATTTTTATAGGACCCCATATGATGCATTTTAATACTTTCTCTTTCCAAACTGCTACTCATCATTGTTGAAAATTTCTTATACTGGCCTTCATTTAAAATTCCACCAGTAGATGAAATTAACCTTCCATGGCTATCAAGTGCAACTAAATTACATCTCATAACAACTTCATCATCTTTTATATCTAGGGCTTCTGCTAAAGCTTCTAAATAAGCTCTACCTAATGGGATAACACCTTTATCTTGCCCTAAAAGTGTCAATATGCAACAAAGACTTTCAGCAGTGAATCCATCAGGGCAAGTTTTTAATAACCCATAAACTCCCCTTGCTTTCATATATTCCATATGCTTAGGTGATGCATATTCATAAGGCGTCATATTAGCTAATTCTTCTAAGATATCATCATTCATACCATCTATTATAATCATTATATTTTTCATTACATGCCTCTAAAGGATATTATTTCATTAATTAATCTTTTATTATCCTTATGCTCTTTAACACATATTCTATAATATCCTTTTGTAAGTCCAACATAATTACTGCAATCTCTAATCATTATTCCTCTATTTTCTAAGTATGCTTTTAATTCGTGACCATCCTCATCTTTAAAAAATATGTAATTAGCTTTAGAACCATAAATCTTCATATTTAACTTTCTTAAAGCTTCCTTTAAATAGTTACTTTCTTTTCTTATAAGTTCTTCAGTCTTTTTCAAGTACTCTTTTTCCTTAAGGGCTTGTACTCCTGCTATTTGTGCTGGAATGGAAACTGCCCAAGGTTGAGAAACTGATGTCATCTTCTTTAATAGCCTTTCATCACTACTTAATCCATAACCAAGTCTAAGTCCAGCCATGGCATATATCTTGGTAAAAGCCTTTAAGATAAATAAATTTTTATTTTCTTTTAAGTAATTTTTCATAGTATATCTCTCAGGTTCTTCAATGAAATCATTAAAGCATTCATCCATTACTAACATAACATCTTTTTCTCTACATCTCTTTAATATCTTTTCTAATAACTCTATTGAAACAAGTTCTCCTGTAGGATTATTAGGATTACAAATAAACACCATATCAATTTCATCGCTGATACACTCTATAAAATCATCCCTTAGCAGGAATCCATCTTCTTCTTTTAAATAATGATATTGTACCTTACACTCTACTGATGTTAATGCTTCTTCATATTCACTAAAGGTTGGTGCAAGAACAATTGCTTTTTTAGGTTTTAAAGCATATACAAGCCTAAAAATAATATCGGCAGCTCCATTACCTAAAATAATATATTCATTATCTACATTTTCATTATCTGCTAAATCACTTTTAAGCTCTCTGCATAAAGGATCAGGATAGTTTATCCAGCTATCTATTGATTCAATTAAAGCTTCTTTAACTCCTCTGGGCATTCCAAGTGGATTTATATTGGCAGAGTAATCTAAAGCCTCTCTTTTAAACATTTCCTTATATGTATATATATCGCCACCATGAGTAAGTTTCATCTTAAATCACGCCCTCAACTATAAATTATTTTACCATTAAAATTATGGTAATCTTTATTACAGATATAATTACTATAGAAATAATAGATGTACAGTATAAAAGTCTATTGGCTTTCTTAATATCATCATAATTTATTTCTCTGATATTATCTCCAATGGTAGGCTTTTCATAAAGTTTACCAAAATAATATGCATTACCTGCCAGCTGTACATCTAAAGCTCCTGCACAAACAGATTCAGTTTGTGCAGAATTAGGACTTGCATGATTATATCTATCTCTCTTGTAAATCTTAAAGGCATTTTTATAATCATATCTTAAAAAGAAAGATGATAAAATCATTTGGTATGCTGAAATTCTTGCGGGAAGATAATTTACAACATCATCTAGTTTAGCTGCAAATCTACCAAAGTTCATATACTTTTCATTTTTATATCCAACCATGGAATCCATTGTATTTATTGCCTTATAGAAAAATCCCATTGGAGCTCCACCAATAGCTATAAATATCATTGGTGCTATTATGCCATCAGAAGTGTTTTCAGCTACAGTCTCCACAGCTGCTTTGGCAACTCCACTAAAAGTTAAATCCTTTGTGTCTCTTCCTACAATCATTGATACTGCTTTTCTAGCTGAAGGTAAATCATTTTTTGCCAATTCATCATATACCTTCATACTTTCAACTTTTAAAGATTTTGTTGCTAGAATTTGATAGCACATAAAAGTTTCCACAGTTAATGCTAAATATGTATTTATAGATTTAGCCATTAATATTATTACCAGTGGAATAACCATTGAAATGGAAACTACCATGACAGTAAGGATAATCCCTCCAATATACTCTCCTCTTTTAGTTTTTGGCATAAATCTTCTAATTACTTTTTCTAATATACTAATTAAATTTCCAATAAATCTAACTGGATGTGGCATCCAATATGGATCACCAAAGATTAAATCTAATATGTATCCCATAACTAATGCTACTAAAGAAATAGTCATTTTAAACCTCCTTCTTACTAAACTGTTTTTTCATATAAAAATAACACTCAGTAACGTTCTGGTTACTAAGCGTTATTAATTAACAAAACTAAGGTATAAATGATATTAAATACTTTAATTATCATTATACCAATTATATAATCAACACACTCCAGTAGTCCGCAGAGTTTTCGTGTATATATTATAACAAGCAATCTGGCTTATGGACTTATACTAAATTTCTTGTCCAATTACAGTAGCGGCCCTGCGTAGGATTTTCACCCAACTTTCCTTGTGTATAATATACTTATTCTATTCTAATTCTTTATAAATACAATATAAAAGTATACTATAGGAATTATTAATAGTCAAAGATTAAGGCAATTTTATTTACCTTTCTCCACACTATCTTCTTTAGCTACTGGTTCTTCTTCACTACTTTCTATGTCTTCCACTACTTCAGCTTTCACTTCTTCCACAAGTTTTGCCCCACATTTTGAACAATAAGCCACTGAATTATCCTGTTCTGCTCCACAGCTACTACAGATTCTTACTCCCTTCAAAAGCTGGAGTTCTTTCTTCATAGCATTCACTTTTTGTATTGACTCTGTTATAGATGAACAAATATCTTGTATTTCCGCCACTTGATTTCTAGAATACAAAGAAAAATATTTTTTTCCAAGTTCAGTATATAAACCATCAAGCTTCTTTTCTTCATCTTTTATCTTACTGCTTATTTTACTTATCTCAGCTATTTCCTTAGTTTTTTTAACAGTTTCTTGTCCTACATTAGATATCTTTTTACCAAAATTACTAAAAAACTCTGTCATAAAATTTCTCCTATTTTAATCAGTCTATTCATTGTAATTCTATTATTTTTTTATACTTTTATTACTATATTTAAGTAGAGAGGATGATTAAATAATTTGAAAAATAATATAGAGGTGTTGATTTTGATAAAAAAGATATAGTGGAATATTTTTATTCACTATATCTTTTTTATTATTATATTTCTTTTATGACCTGTACCTTCTTATCATTAATCCAGGTATTTTTATCAATTTCAATAATATAACCTTGTCCATTTTTAACTTGCCAATTATAAAAGTCCTTATGTGGATTAGAGTATTTATCCAAAATAGCCATTATTGTACCACCATGAATAATTAAAGCAACACATTCTTCACCTAAGGATTGATTAATTATTTCTTCAAAGCATTTTTCACATCTTTCACTGAACTCTTCCCTACTTTCTCCATTAGGTATATGGAAAGTCCCACCACTAGCCAACCATCTTTGATAATTAAGATCATCTTTTAACTGATCATAATTTTTATTTTCAAAATCGCCAAAGTTTGTTTCCTTCAAATCATCTTTTATTATAATTTCTGCTTTAGGATATATCATTTTAGCAGATTCCACACACCTCTTCATTGGACTTGAATATACTTTATTAGCTCTTGGATAAATTTCTTTTGATATAGAATCAAATAGTGCATATATACCGTTTAAAGAAAGACTTTCATCTGTAATGCCTATGTATTTTTTATCCTTATTCCCTTCAGTAAGACCATGACGAATTAAAGCAACAGTTAAAGTTGAACTGAAATTCTTCTTTTCACTTCTCTTATAATATGTGCTTTCCTTTTTTATATTTATAGGTATACCAGCCATTACTCTAGTAACAATAGTTGCTTTCCTAGCAATTTTTGTACATGCTCTTCCTGTTTCTTCTCGCCAAATTCTTTCTTCCTTATCTAATGGTACAATTCCATATCCAATTTCGTTACTAATTATAATAATGTCATTATTTTTTTCTAGTAACTCGTCAACAAAAGAAAGTATATTTATCTTATCTTTCAAAAGTCTTTTACACAATAAATGGAAATTGTATAATATTTTCTTATTTATATTGTTGTAATCACATTCTTCACCGTTACAAACATCTTCTTTTGTCAGATTATTCTTATCCAACACATATTTAAGTTTTCCTTGTGCTGTTCCGCCTATTACAAACTCTATCATGATGTTCCTCCAAAAATAACTACAGCTATTAATAATATAAGTTCTAACATTTGCAAGAAATATCCAGCCAAATCACCAGTTATTCCTCCAAATTCATTATACGACATTTTCTTATACTTAACAAAACATAAAATTGTTAAAAGTATTGTAATAATTGCTAATAAACTATTTATAAATAGCATAATAGTAAAAATCATAACAATGTAAACAAACATGCTTTTCTTTACCACTTGTTTTTCAGCTGCATTAGAAAACATATACGCTAAACCACTATTTTTTGAACATTTAAATGTAACAATTGATACTGCACTAAAGGCTCTTGATAACATAAATCCCAAAGCTATAAAAATTATAGTATCCATATTTATATTTATTTCAGTCCAAAATGAAAATACTGCTATAAAGTAAACAACACAATATATTAATGCAAAGGCACCAATATGAGGATCCTTTAAAATTTCTAGTTTCCTTTCAGCACTTTGATGAGAGCTTCTAGCATCCACTGTATCACAAAATCCATCAATATGTATTCCACCTGAAATAATAACTGGTATGATAGTAGCAATACCTGCAAATAAAATATTGCCTATTCCTAAAAATTTAGCTAGATACATCCATGCTCCCATCACTATTCCTATTGCAAGTCCAACCAATGGAAAAAAGCACATGGCATACTTCATATTTTCTTCTTTCCACTGAACATAAGGCATAGGAATTTTAGAGTACATTGAAAATGAAATTATTATTGATTCAAATATAGTTTTAATGTTAATCACCTCCAATTACTTCACTTATTAATAGAATTATTTTATTCTTACTTCTATTCCATAAACTATCTCTATTACTTCATCAGCAATATGTGACAACTCTTTATTTATTATACCTAAGTTTTTAATATACTCTTCTGTATCTTTATCATATTTATTTCCATCAGAAAAAATTTCATTAGTTACAATAACTAAATTTTCACATTTGCCTTTTAAGCTGCGTATTCCATCAACAATCTCCAAAACAGCATTTTCTCTACATCTATTTTGATCATACATTTCATTGGCTAATAAATTAGAAATACATTCTAATAGAATTGTACTATCCTTAGAAATATCTTTACATTTTATTGACTTTAAATCATAATGACACTCTAATGTTAAAAATCCTTTTTCTTTTCTCATTTCTCTATGTCTTTCTATCTTTTTATAACATTCACTATCATAGGGCATCATCGTTGCAATATATATTAATGTGCCATTTTTTCTAGACATACTTATATTTTCTGCATATTCTGATTTTCCGCTGGCTGCTCCTCCACTAACTAATGTAATCATAAATTTACCTCCTTTAAAAGATTATACTTATAAAGCATATTAAATCAGAAACTTCTTTTTTAGATGCTTCTGATTTAATACTAAAAACAATATAATTATAAATTAACTTAAAGGCTCATATTTATCAACATTTATTTCCTCAAAGGTGCTCATATTACCATACACTGAAAGAGCCATATCTAATAGTGGTATTATTGCTACAGCCCCTGTACCTTCTCCTAAGCACATATTGCAATCTATAAATGGCTTTAAATTTAACTCTTTCATAATTGCAATTGCTGCTGGCTCTTTTGATAAATGGGATGGTATGATATATGATTTAACTGCTGGACAAATCTTCACTGCTACTAAAGCTGCCACTGCAGAAATAAATCCATCAATGACTAAAGGTATATTTAATGCTGCTCCACCAATAAATACTCCCACAAGTCCTGCAATATCAAGTCCTCCAACTTTACTTAGCACATCTATTGGATCTTCCTTCTTTGGCTTATTAATTTCTATTGCTTTCTTTATTGCATTTATTTTCTTATCTAAGCCTATTGATGATAATCCTGCACCTCTTCCTGTTACCTCTTCCACATCTCGACTTAAAAGAACAGCTGCAATTGCACTGCTGGTGGTGGTATTACCAATGCCCATTTCACCTGTAGCAATTATTCCATAACCTTTATCTTTTAAATCTTTAACTATTCTAATACCGCATTCTATTGCTTCTATGGCTGTATCTTTTGCCATGGCAGGCTCCTTTGTCATATTATTGGTACCATACATTAACTTATTTTCTATTAATCCATCAATATGCATATCTCTAGCTATGCCAATATCAACAGGTATTACATCAACATTTGCACACTTTGCCATATTATCAACAGAAGTATCACCCTTAACCATATTTTCAGCTACAATTGCCGTAACTTCCTGTCCTGTTTGAGTTACCCCTTCTTCAACTACCCCATTATCAGCACACATTACTACAACAGCACGTTTTTTAATGTCTATATTAGGGTTTCTTGTTATTCCAGCCATCTTAATAACTACTTCTTCTAATAGCCCTAAACTGTTAAGCGGCTTTGCTATACTATTCCAGCGTTTTTGTGACATTTCCATAGCATCTTTATCCAATTCTTTAATCGATGATAATATATCCTTTAAATAAATTGACATTCTATCTCCCCTTTTTATAATCGTTACATTTATGTATGAAATTACTTGCAAAGTCAATATTAGAATAATAATGTAAATGAGGATATCCTGCAAATAAATTATTTATGCTATTAATGCACAACCAATTTTTCTTTCTCATAGGCTTCTGTGCTTTAAAAGATTGTCCATTACAAGTACTATCCCAGTAATGAAATTCATGTCCTTTTATACTCATTCCCTTTTTACAAATCAATGTATCTTCCTGTGCTGTTAAACTTATATATCCAAATCTGCCTAATTTATTTGTCTTATAGCTTTTCCCCTTTATTGCACCAACCATTTTAAACTCAGTTCCTTCAATATCTTCTAAAGTTTCATTAAGATACATAAACCCTCCGCATTCAGCTATGGTTGGAAGGCCTTTAAGTGTTATAGCCTCATATATATCATTCCTCATAGATTTATTATGAGAAAGTTTTTTAGCATATACTTCAGGGTAACCTCCTCCAATAATTAACCCATCAATATTTTCAGGAAGCTTTTCATCATTAATAGGACTGAATGGAATTATATTAGCTCCCATTTCCCTTAACAAATCTAAATTATCTGCATAATAAAAGCAAAATGCTTTATCCATTGCCACTGCAATATTAATATTATCATAAATCTTCTTTATATGAATACTTTTATGCTCTATATCTGGAGCTTCATTTGCTAAAGCAATTAAAGAATCTAAGTCTACAGTTTCTGATACTTTTTCTGCCATAACTTCTAGCTTACTTTCTAATTCCTCAACTTCTTTTGCTGTAATAAGTCCTAAATGCCTACTTTCAAAGCTTATTTCTTTCATATTAGGAAGATGTCCAAGAACCTTGATGTTTAATTCTTTTTCAATTACTTCCTTCATTTCTCCATAAATCATTTGTGATACATTATTTAAGATTACACCTTTTATATTACTGTCCTTTTTATAATCAATATAACCTTTTATTGCTGGAACAATTGAAAGATACATTCCTTCACAATCAAGCACTAAGACCACTGGTGTTTCTAACACTCTTGCTAAGTCATATGAGCTGGCAGCTGTACTTTCAGCACTGATACCATCATAAAATCCCATTACTCCTTCAATTATTGCTATATCACTATTTTCTGCATTCTTACAAAATAGACTTTTAATAGTTTCTTCCTCATTGAAAAACAAATCCAAATTTCTAGAATTAATTCCTATAACTTCAGAATGGAACATTGGATCTATGTAATCTGGTCCACATTTAAAAGAAGTTAAGTTTAAATTTCTATTTTTTAAAGCCTTAAGTAAAGCACATGTAAGAGTAGTCTTCCCACTACCACTTTTTACTCCCGCAATCATTAACCTTGGATATTTATTCTTCTTCATTACTAATTTCTCCTTATGCTATTATTACATATACTGAATTTAATCATGTCATAATATTATATCTAACGACTTTTTTGATTTTCCTAGAGTAACAACTATTTATTAAAAAAACCGCTCAGTATTATAAACACTAAGCGGTGATATTATTATATTTATAGGTATATCAAAAATACGTATGGCATAAAAATACCATCCAGCAATATTATAACTAAATAATATAACAACTTACTCCTAAAATCCGCAGAGCATTTGTTCATTAAACTACTCAACTTGAGTTAATAATCTTCTCATTACATCTTTAACCTTAGGCATTCCTAACTCTTCCTGTGCTATAACAATTACTGCCTTTATATCATTATCTGATGGATCCATTTTATATGCTGCAAATTCCATTATTGCATCATCATCTAAGAATTCTTCAATTTCTACAGCTATTTCTTCTGTAAGAGCCATATACTCTTCAAATAAAGTATCTTCATCTACTTCACTTAAATTAAATTCTTCACTTAATTCTTCATTTAATAAATCAATGCTCATACTTAAATTAAAAGCTACTATATCTTCTCTCTTAGAACCCTTACTCATATCTTTTATTACTTTAAACTCAGTATTGTCTTCAATTAATTTTTTCATATCCATGCTATCTACAACTCTATTTCCAAATGCTATGTACATTAAATCATCTCCTATGTTTTCTATAATATAATTTTATTGCTTTGTTTCGATATAATTTTAGACTTAAGTGAATAAACTTAAATGATGAGATTATCCTAAAACTACCTTAACTATATCCATTACTCTTTCCATTAAACTATTTATAGGATAATCTTATCATTATTTTATTTATTTCATTGTAATATTACTAGTTTTTGGGAACAATCCTTCAAAGAATTTATCAAATCCATCATCACATAATTCAATATTTTCATTGTCATTTACATAGAAATTATTCATAGTTCCTACTACTAAATCAAATTTCTTTAAATTATTTTCTTCTAATAACACATTATATAAATATGCTAAATGATTTTGCATATAAACTTGCATTTCTTTTACTTCTTCAGCTGTTAGTTTACCTTCTTCCTGTAACTTCTTTACTGGCCCGTTTTTAAATATAAAATATGTACTGGCCTTTGTTATATTTTTTATATATTCTTGTAAAATCTTTTCTTCCATTAGTACAACACCTCATAAACTTAATCTTTCACCCCTACAGTATATCACATTTACATAAGTAATATCAAAATCTGGTGCTTTTTAATAATATTATCTATAAATTTATCAAGTATATGCTTATAATATAGTAAATAACTATAAATAAGGAGATGTTAATTTGAATTCATTATTAAAAACTCATGATTCCATTGGTCTTGTGGCTAATTCCAATGGTATTGATATTGCAAATAAAAATAAAATAGATAATTTAATTGAAGCTCTTAAAGACCTAGGATTAAATCCTATTCTTTCACCTGTGTTTTACAAAAAACAAGGTCCATTTAATGGTAGTGGTAAGGAAAGAGCAGATATACTTAATACATATTTTAAAGACACAAATATAAAAGCTATCTTTGACCTTTCTGGTGGAGACCTTTCTAACGAAACATTAGATTATATTGACTTTCAAGTTATATCAAACAATCCTAAACCATTTTTCGGATACAGTGATTTATCAACACTATTAAATGCCATTAATTCTAATGGAAATATAACAACTTATCATTATCAATTAAGACACCTAATAGGAAAATACTCTATTGAGCAAAAAGAATATTTTTTAAATAGCTTTATGAAATCTAATACGCCTAGCTTTAAATATGAATTTATTCGTGGTTCTAAAATGGAAGGTATGGTTGTTGGTGGTAATATTCGTTGTTTCCTTAAGCTTATGGGCACCAAGTATCAGCCTGACTTTAATAATAAAATATTATTCCTTGAAAGTTTAAGTGGCGATTGTGCAAAGATGGCAACATTCCTTAGTCAATATAAGCAAGTAGGTGCCTTTGATAATATTAAAGGTATAATACTTGGAACCTTTACTGAAATGGAAAGGGAAAACTATAAACCTTCCATTGAAGAAATGATTATTTCTCTAATAGACTCCTCCATTCCTATAGCTAAATCTTTTGAACTAGGCCATGGTGAAGATTGTAAATGTATTATAATTGGCAAACATTATTGCTTAAAAAAATAAAAACTGGAAACTTAATTTCCAGTTTTTATTTCATTCATATCATAGCGATTTTCAGATATAAATTTATATATTACTTCACTTAACTTTTCCAAATCACTATAATCTACATTATCAAGATTATCATTATCAGTATGGACAATATCTATTATATTATCATCACCAATGACTAGCGATGGATATCCATACATTCTAAAGATTTGATGATCGCTAGTTCCTCTGATAACACCATTTTTAGTTGCATAAACATTATCATTATACGGAACTTCTTCTTCATTAAATATTTTTCTCATGGCACTGTATAATCCTTCAGATTTAGCATCATTATTTCCCATTGCTAGTTCCATACAATCTTTTACACCAACACAATCAATATTTATATTATAGCACTTATTATATTTCTTATTATATTTTTTCATAAACTCATTACTTCCATTTAAGCCTGTTTCTTCAGCATTATAAGCAACAATAACAATATCATCTTTTAAAGGTTTTTCTTTTGCTTTTGCACTTAGTTTCCTAGCAGTTTGTAAAATTACGCTTATCCCTGATGCATTATCTATGGCTCCCATTAATTTCTGGCCGTTCTGTCCTACAATATGATCAAAATGTGCTGTTAAAAACACTGCGTTTTCACCTTCAGTTCCTTTTATAACACCTACCACATTATTAATAGCAAAATTCTCCTTGCCACGATATCTTAAACCTGTTTCATTATAAAAGCTGTCTCCATCAAATATATCTAAACCTATTGATGTAAAATAATTCTCTATATACTGGGCAGCTCTTAAATTTTCATCTGTTGCTACTACTCTTCCCCTACATTTATCTGAACATAATGTTTCCATTATCTCCTGAACATTTTCCGTACTTTCAACTTCATATTGTTCTTTACAAAGTAGTGCTTGAACTTCAATATTAATTGGTGTAACTATCAGTAATGCCGCTAAAACTTTGATTATTATTTTTTTCATTTATTCACTTTCTCTCTATAAATATAAAATTAAATATAAAATTTTAAATGACATAAAACTTACAATTCTATGTCATTTAATTTTCATATGATTTCAATTAACTATCTTCTTAACAAATATACTCCTAATGCACCCAATGCAATTCCTACACCTAAATACATTAAGATTTTTGAATCAAATTGCATCATATCTCTCATATCCAAATTTTCATTTTCATCTTCATCTTCTAAATCATAGACCTCATGATTTTTATAATCATATCCATCATCATAATTATCATCACAGCAAAAAATACACTCTTCCTTATCATGGATTTTAGGTTTTTTCACTCTTCTCATAATTGCATTTAATTCTTTTTGAAGATTTATTCCTGTACTTAAATTCATTAACTATCACCTCTAAGTTAGTATAAACATTTTATTTAAGTATTACTCTTTATATTTCATTATTATGTATACTATATTTTTTCCTATTTCTTTTTATGGTTAATTGCTGAACTGATTTTTTTATTAATGTTTATACTCATTTACGAGTATTTTATTTAAGACTATATATAATCAAAAAAAATCCCTCTCATATTTTGAGTGGGATTTTTCATTTTTATAATTTTACGTCAATGGCGTCAAGTAAAAGTTGAGCTGATGCTACATTGGTTGCTAGTGGTACCTTGTATACGTCACATAATCTTAAAAGTGCCATTATATCCGGTTCATGTGGCTGCGATGTTAGTGGATCTCTTAAAAAGATTATCATATCTATATTATGGTCTGCCACCAAAGCACCTATTTGCTGATCTCCTCCTAAAGGTCCACTCTTATATCTATAAATTTTTAAATCAGTATTTTCCATTACTTTAAGCCCAGTTGTTCCTGTAGAAACTAGTTCTACTTTTTTTAAAATACTTTCATTCTTTTTTGTAAATTCAATCATTTCTTCTTTTTTCTTATCATGTGCTATTAAAGCTATTCTCATTTTTTCATCCTCCATATTCCCTATTTACCTATATAATATCACTTTTTTTAATTTATATATTAAAAAAGATGTTTTTACTTATAAAAACATCTTTCTTAATATTATTTCCTATTTAATTCATCTATTATTTCTTTTACATCTTTATAGCTAGGATCATATTGATAAACTATATTGAAATATTCATAAGCATCTTCCTTATGGCCCATCATTTTAAGACACATTGCTAAATTATAATAAACGTCAACACTACCTTCATCTAAATCTATTGCTTTTTCATAATTTTCTAAAGCTTTTTCATAATCTTTATTTGACATATAATATTCTGCTATGCCTATATAGACACTACCCATATTTGCATCTAATTTTAGGGCCTCTTCAAAATCTACCATTGCTTCACTGGCTTTATGTAAATATTTTAGCTTGATCCAGCCTACATTTGCTTTTATATGTGCTGCATCTGAATTGCTTAATGTATTTGAGCTAAGAACTTTTTCAGCTCTTGCAATACCTTCTGCATATTTACCAAGCTTTATATCTATGTCAGTAAGGTATGCTACCACAAAAAAGCTGTTAGGATTGCTATCTAAAATTTCTGTAAATACCTTCTTACTTTCTTCATATCTTTCTAAATAAAATAGTGCTTCACCTTTTAAACTTTTAGCGTAATTAACATTAACTATATTCTTTTCTAGAGCTTCATTAATTTCTTCCACTGCACCTTCATAATCATCTAATGCCATTAAAGCATCAGCTACATAAACATGTATTTCTGGATTTTTACTATTTTCTAACTCTTCCATGGCATAGGCAAGTGCTGTAGCTGCATCTTCTTCTAATTTTTCCGCGTATCCCCATAAAAATTCTTCTCTTATTTCCATTATAATTTCCTCCTAATTAAGTGAACTGATTAAACCTGCCACTTCTTCATCATCTGGATTATATATTAGTATTTCTTTAAACATCTCTATTGCCTCTTCCTTTTTTTCCTGACGTAAAAGTTCAAAAGCAAACTCATATAATATTCTATTATCTTCTGGCAAAAGTGCATTGGCCATAATTAAATTCTTTTCCACTTCTTCAAATTTTCCTATTTCTTTATAGCATACCGCAAGTCCAAAATAGTTTTCTCCATCTTCAGGTGCACATTCAATAGCTTTTATAAAGCTTTCAATGGCTTTTTCATATTCCTTAATATGATTATAGTAAATACCTATTCCTGTATGTGCTCTGCTGCAATTTTCATTTAGCTCTATAGCTTCCTTAAAGTATTCAAAGCCTTCATGTGGTAAATTTAAATCTACCATATATGTCCATGCTATAGCTGATTTTAGATCTGCTACTTCATCTTTATTATTTCCATAGTTTTCTATATATGCTTCTGCTCTACTAATAGCGTCCTCATAGAACTCTTCTCTAATATCAAGTTCCACTTGGAATATAGTAGCTATATAATTGTCTGGCGACAATTCTATTACTCTTTCATAGTATCTTCTACTTTCTACATACAAACCTAATTCTAGTAGTGCTTCAGCTTTTACATTATAACCATATACTTGATAATCGCATCCTAATTCAAAAGCCTTATCTACTGATAATATAGCTTCTTCATACTCTCCTGAAACAAGATGTGCATGTCCTTTATAAAGAAGGAATTCTGGGTTTTTAGTTTCATCATATCCTTCATCACAATATTTAAAGGCTTCATCAACACTGTATTTTAGCATTTCTGTAAAAACCTCTTCTATATTTTCATAATTGTCCTTCATAACTATTTCTCCTATGCTTTTTCCTTATCTAATTTTCTATTATACAAATACATATATAAGGATGCCCCAAAGATTATTACATATCCTATTATACTCATATAATCTGGTAAAACTCCAAATACTACAAAGCTTATTATAGCTGAGAAAATTATATTGGAGTAATCGAAAATTGAAATTTCTTTTGATGGTGCATATTTATATGCTAAAGTAATACCAAACTGCCCTACAGTGGCAAATATTCCAGCAAATATTAAATAAACAAACTGCATAAAACTCATAGGCTTATATACAGCAATCATAAATGGTGCTATTACTATTAGAGAAAAGGTTGAAAAATAAAATACAATTGTATAATGTTTTTCCTTTCCTCCAAGGAATCTTAAGCATGTGTAAGCTGCTGCAGCACATACTGCTCCTAACACTCCAACTATAGCTGGCATTACTGCCATGTTAAATTCAGGCCTAATTATAAATAAGGCTCCTATAAAGGCAATAATTATTGAAATCAATTGTCTTAAGTTAATTTTCTCCTTTAAAAATAATGCCGAAAAAATAATGACAAGAAATGGGCTTAGTTTATTAAGCATATTTGCATCTGATAACACAAGTTTATCAATGGCATAAAAATTAAATATTATACCTAAAGTACCAAAGGTTGATCTTGTTATTAATATCTTCTGATTTTCTTTTTTGCCAAAAAAACTCTGCTTGTGCTTTATGATAAAAAACATTGCTACAAAACACGAAACTAAGTTTCTAAAAAACGTTTTCTGAAATGACGGTAGATCACCAGCTAATTTTACAAAAGCAGACATCATAGCAAATCCAAAGGCAGAAATAATAATTAAAATTATTCCCTTATTTCTACTTCCTATTTTATCCATATTATATATTCTCCTTCTAAATTTTTTAATATAATTTAGAATAACATAATTAGTTTATAAATTCCACTTAAATGCTATCTATATCTTTTTATTGCTACTTTTATTGCTATAATACTTCTTTAATCCTTCAAAGGTTGCTTCTTTTCCTAAAGCTATGCACTTTTCAACATACTCTTTCAATACATAAATACTCATTTATATCACCTCTGAATTTATTTATATTTATATATATGAAACTTTAATTATGTAAATTCCAAAAAATAAAAAAACAGTAAAAATTAATTTTACTGTTTTTTTATTTAAAAAATTAAATTGCTTCTAAAGCCTTTATCTGCCTCTGTCTTAAATCTATTTTATTATTTATTATCCATGATGAAATAATAAGTAATAAAACTGTAATTTTAAAATTTGTTAATAATAAAAACACTGAAAATATTAATAATATTTTATATAATACCATTGATTTATTTCTTATTATTATATACTTCATAACAAATGAAAGTGAATCTTTAACAATAAAGTAAAAGAATATTACTTCCATAGACATAATAACTACCCTTAAATAATCTATTGTTATTTTAATATTAAAAACTTTAATTAACTCTACTATAATCACATATACTATAGAAAATATATAAGCTTCTTTACTGCAACATAATAGTGAACCATACTTTTTAAATTGTTTTATTATATTGAACTTTCTTTTAGTATTTTTGTCTAAAATCATTAATTTATTTCCCAATGTCATAGATCCTAAATAAACCACCATTACTGTTCCTACTGGTATAGTTGCAATACTTAAATAAATTATTAGTGATGAATAATAATCTGGCAATACCATTAATGGATTATATGTACTTAATGTCTTTACTACAGTTTTTAAAAGTTCTTCTGAATCTTTAATTAAACTATATCCTGTAAGCGCTGAAAAATATATATCCACAAATATTATTACAAAAGTGGCCAGTATTGATGAAAACAATAAATCATCAAAAATGCAGCTATCCCTACTAATAAATAAAGTACATATAAATCCAATTATCATACCTTGTGCCATCCAAATTGCTGCTACCACATTACCTAAAATGAAAAAAACAATCATAAGTGACGTAATGCTCATAAATACTGCATACTTTCTGTCAAGCTTTAAAAATACAATACATACATATATAGGTACTATTATATCTAGGAATAAGGAATATGCAATACCGGTACTAATAGCTATTATACTTAGCAAAACAAATATAGCTGAAAAAACAGCTGAATAAGTGATATTTTTTGTATTCATAAACATTATCTCTTTTCTTAATTATACTTTTTTATTAATCTTTTCTATTGAAAAATTAACATACTCCATAAATCTATCTACTATATAATTTTCTGAATATTGGTCTTCATATAAAATTTCATATAATGCTGAAGAAAATAACACCCCTATAAAGCAGCATCCTAAAACTTCTAACACATCTTTATCTGCTTTTCCCTTAGTTATATCATTTATTCTATTTGAGTTTATATTTACAAGTCTTCTAATCTCTTGTCTCATTTCTTGATGACGATTCTTATCTCCCCATATTTGACTCATTATTACTCTAAAAAATTCTTTATTATTATACACATATCTTAGCTGTACTTTAGCTGATATTTTTAACTTTTCAAGAGGATCATCAATATCCTTTATGGCATCAAGCACTTCATTCTTTATTAGCTTCATTCCTTCATCTATTACAAATTTAAAAATTTCCTCTTTACCCTGAAAATTGTAATATAATGTCCCTTTTGCCACTCCTGCTTCTGAAGCTATTTCCTCTACTGTGGCACTATCATATCCCTCTATCGAAAACACTTTTATTGCAGCATTAAATATTGCCTTTTTTGTTTTATTCATTTCTTCCTCCCTTTTCTCCCTAGATTTATTTTAAGTATCTGCATTAATTATTAGACACAAATCATAGCCTTACTACTTTATCTTAAATATTTCTGTTTTATATTTTTCACACTCTTCTTTATCAGTAATTATTATTACATCCTCCATCTTACAAAAAGTTATAAAGCTATTTTCATCAAATTTACTTTTATCTGCAAGTATATATGCCTTGCCACATTTCTTGATTGCTTCTGTTTTTACCATAGCTTCGTTGGCATCTGGAGTAGTACATCCATTTTCTAAACTTATTCCATTTGCACCAAAGAATCCCTTTGTGAAATTGTAGCTTTCAAGGTCCTTTACAGCTCTAACACCTACAATAGCTTCTGTAACGCCTTTTATTTCCCCACCTAAAATAAAAGTTTTTATATTCATATCAACTAATTTTTTAGCATGAGCAATTCCATTTGTCACTACAGTAATCTGCTTATTCTTTAAATAATCAATCATATGCTCTGTAGTTGTTCCAGCATCTATATATATAGTATCACCATCTTCAACTATTTTAGAGGCAAACTTTGCTATTTCATTTTTTTCACCTTTATTTATTTCCTGTCTAAGGATAACCTTATAGTCATTTTTAAAATAGTCATCTCCAATGGCTACTGCTCCTCCATGAACCTTTTTCAACTTTCCTTCCTTATCAAGCATTTGAAGATCTCTTCTAATGGTTGATTCAGAGGCACCAATTTCATCTATGAGCTCTGCTAAAGTTACCATAGAATTGATTTTTAACTTTTCTAATATTATTTTCTTTCTCTCTTCAATTAGCATTTTCTTCCCTCCCAATTATAAGAATAATTCCTTTATTTCCTCTTCACTTAATGTTCCAAGTAAACTTCCATTCTTATAATCTCCATTCATTACTTCTCCAATTACTTCCTTTTTATCATCTTGTAGCTTAATTATCTTTTCTTCAATGGTCCCTTTTGCAATAAGTTTTATTACTTCTACATTACTTTTTTGTCCAAATCTATGGGCTCTATCTGTTGCTTGATCTTCTATGGCTGGATTCCACCATGGATCAAAATGAATTACCATATCTGCTGATGTTAAATTTAGTCCTGTTCCTCCTGCTTTTAAAGATATTAAAAATACGCTAACATCATCTTTACTATTAAAATCATTAACAAGTTTTATTCTTTCTTGTGCTTTTGTTGCACCATCTAGATAATAATAATCTATATTATTTTCTTTTAATGTCTTTTTTATATTGTCAAGTACTGATGTAAATTGCGAAAATAAAAGTATCTTCCTTTCTGCATCAATGGCATCACAAACTATAGAAAGTGCTGTATCTATCTTGCTACTTCCGCCATTATACCCCTCAACAATAACAGATGGATCTAAGCATAACTGCCTTAACTTTGTCAAATATGAAAATATGGTTATCTTATCTTTATTAATATCTTTGTCATTCATCTTTTCCTTTATATCAGCAATATAAGATGAATATACTTTCTTCTGCTCTTCATTCATTTCCACATAATACTTCTTTTCTATTTTATCTGGCAATTCCATCATAACATTTTTCTTAAGCCTTCTTAAAATAAAAGGTTGTATCATCTTCTTAAGAGCTACAGTTCCTTCCCTAGTTCCAATAAATCTTTCCTGGAACCTATTTTTATTATAAAGGTATCCTGGCATTACAAAGTCAAAAATTGACCATAATTCTAAGAGATTATTTTCTATTGGTGTACCTGTAAGGGCAAATTTGACTTTAGCTTTTATCTCTTTTACAGTTTCACTGCTTATAGATTGAGGATTCTTTATATGCTGTGCTTCATCTATGATGCAATAATCAAATTCTTTGTCATTATACCATTCATAATCATTTTTAAGTGTCCCATAAGTTGTAAGTATAACATCATAAGATTCTATATTTTCCATAATTTCAATTCTTTCTTCTTTACTTCCATGCAGTACAGCAATCCTCATTGATGGAGCAAAGTTTTCAAACTCACTTTTCCAATTATAAATTAATGAAGTTGGTGTCACTATAAGTGATTTCTTATTATTCTCTTTTTCTGAAAGCAAGAATGTTATGGTTTGAATTGTTTTACCAAGTCCCATTTCATCTGCTAAAATCCCACCAAATTCATAATGACTTAAAGTCTTAAACCAATTATATCCTGTTATTTGATAATCTCTAAGTTTAGCATTTAATTTTGCTGGAATGCTATAATTAACTTCCTTAATAGTCTTAAGTTTATTAGAAATATGTGATACAATTTCTTTTCCATCTATATAAGACATATTGCCACTTTCTATTGCTTCATTTATAAATGCAGCTCTATTTCTATGAATCCTAATTCTATTTTCATCCATATTATTATCTAGTGACAATGTTTCTGCTAAAGTGAAAAAGTCTTTTACCTTTTCATCAGCAAAATTAACAAATGAATCATTCTTTAATTTATAGAATTTCCTTTTTTCCTTAAAAGCTCTTAAAATATCTGCAAATTCTGCTTTATCAACTTCTTCCACTTCAAAGGTAAACTCTAAGAAATTGCTATTACCATCTTTCTTTATGGATCCTTTCATAGATGTAGACCCATAAATTTTTCTATCTTTAAACCTATCAGAATAAAATACCTCTCCACACTCTTTTACATCTTTTAAATCACTTAAAAGAAATTCATATAACTTATCATCATCACCATTAAAGATAAACTTTCCTTTATCCCTATAAAAACTATGTCTATTTAAAACATTTTCAATATTTTGTTCTTTATTTAAATCTCTTATTATATATTGTTCATTATTTGGTCCTTTAGCAAGATTAAAAGATTCTTCGCCATAATTCATCTTTACATCAGCCCAAGTACTTTTCTTATCTCTATCAAAAAATACTTGTATCTTTAAATCTTCTTTTACAATATTCTTCTTTAAATTGTCATCAAGATTAACTTCTTTTGTAATTATATCTAAAGCAGGAATTATCTTAGTAAACACATCTTTCTTCTTTTCACCTTTGAAGGATATTTTTTCGTTATCCTTTAAGGCTGAGTAAAATAGTTTATATTTTTGAGCCTGCTTTTTTGACGGTAGATATACTACATCATCATAAATATATACATCACTTTTATATGTAAGTGGCCTTGGAAGATTGTTTGATATGCTTAAATTAATGCTGTCATGGTCCTCTTCCAATTTAAACTTTAGTGGCATATCCTCTTTCTTTATTTTTATCTTTTTTTCTTCATCTTTCTCTATAAATGTTATTCTCTTATGGGATAAGCACTCTAAAAATCTTCTTAATGTCTGTGATGGTATCACCAGCATCTTATTTTTAGAAATTGGTCCACTGCTTGTTCTTCCATATAAAGGACCACTTCCTAAAGCTTCATTTAACCCCGCATATTCTTCAATAAAATCTATTATTCTTTCATCCTCATCTGAAAAATAATGTCTTTTAGGATCATAAATAAAATTTTTACCATAAATTAATTTTTCTTCGTTTATTCTTGCTTTAACAAACTCAGGAATGTTCTTCATTACATAAAGATGATTGCTACCTATTTTAAAATCTGCTTCAAAAAAAGGCTCGCCTCTAAAATAGCTTTTCTTTTCTAAAGAAACTTCTATATTTAGCATTTCTCTTTTATTATCATCTTCATCTAACTGATCTAACAGTTTTTTGCTATAATCCATATCTATTTTTCTAGCACTTAAACCTTGACCTCTGCTCTCTTCTTTAAGTCTTTCTTCTAAGATATCTATAAATCTATAAAATGTAGCAGCTACATGCTTACATATATAATTTGAATTAAAATCTGCATTGTCTTTATAATCAATGCAGTCACATTCTGTATATATTAATTTTAAATTTTTTATATCAATGGAAATATTGGTACTATACATTTCCCTGCTTTCACTTGACATAACCTTCCCATAAATATCTAAAGAGTCATACTGTGGATCTACCATAGATTTGACTTGATGTACTAACCCTTCATTTACGGATCTTCGTCCCCTTGGGAGCCTATTTTTTATATCATGACTTGTCATTAAACTATTTAGCTCTCTAATATTCACTGCTCCACCTCACGCTTTTAGTAAATTAACTATTATATTATATACCAAGTTTTTCTTTTATTAAACATTATTATTTACCCAAGTAAGTTGTTAACTTATTTTCACTTGTATATAATTAAATATAAATACATAAAATTGTAATATACCTTAAGGAGATGATTTATCCATGGAAATTAGTAAAAGTTATGATGAAAATATATTTAAAGAAATAATTAATCTTATAAAGAAAAGAAAAATAGATTTAGCAGAAGAAAAGCTTAATTCCATCACTGAAAAAAATGCCATGTGGAATTACATGTATGGTCTTATGCTCTTTAATAAATCATGGTATGATAGTGCCATATATTACTTTAATAATGCCATATCATTAGATCCATCTAATGACTTCATTAAAGAATCATATGCTAATCTTATGTCAAGGCATAAGCATTACTGTGATGATTATTATCATGGTGGCTATAGAAGAAGAAACCGTGGTTGCTCTTGCTGTTGCTGTGATGATTGCTGCTGCGATTTTGATATAAGTTGTTGCGATTTAATATGCTTAGACCAATGCTGTGAATGCATGGGTGGAGATATTATTGAATGCATATAAAAATGCTGCCAGTAAATCCTGGCAGCACTTTTTATTTCTTAGATACATATATGTTATCCTTTATGTAAAATCTCCACGGAAAATTAATAGCCTCCTCAGCATAATCTATCCCGATTCTTGTAGTTTCAACAATTTCAATAACCTTGAATCCATCATCTTCAATATATATTTCTTCATTTTCATATAACTTTCTCATATTTTCTTCTTTAGTTATATGTAAAGCCATGCATAATTTTGATGGTCCATTTGTAAGATTTTTCACTTGACTTTTAGTAAGCTCAGAATATGGTTTTTCAAACCGTATTTGTGATAAATACTCAAATTCATTTAAAGGTTCCACTGCTCTAATAAGCACTCCTGCTGGATAGTCTCTCTTATCAGCTACTACGTTAAAACAATAGTACAGTCCATAAATAAAATATATATAAGATACTCCCCCCTCCATAAATAACGGCTTAGTTCTTTCTGTAAGCCTCTTATTATATGCATGAGAAGCTTTATCAATCATTCCAATATAAGCTTCTGTTTCAACTATTCTGCTCTTAATTATTTTACCATTAATTTTTCTTACTAATACCTTACCTAATAATTCCTTAGCTACAACTAAACAATCTCTAGTGTAAAATTCCCTATCTACTTTCACTACTTTATCACTCTCCTCTCCCTTTTACATTTATTATAATTATTGAAGTATATAAATAGCTTTCTCTTTTTAACTAAAAAAATTCATATATTAGTTTATTTAGAATTATCAGTTATATTAAAATAGAGAATGTCTAAAAACACGTAATCTTTAGACATTCTCAACTAATATTCTAGCTTTTCTTATCATTTTTCTTATAAACGTACTTTTACTTATATTGATTAATATATTTTATTTAGAATTTAATATCTTTCTAATCATTACAACAATATTATCTTTTTTCAATTGTTTATCAAACCTAACTTTTAATCCTTCTATTTGATTAAGTTTTTTAAAGAATACTTTTGCACATTCTATTCTATCAGTTTCTTCTTTTCTCAAAGTGCTTTCAGATTTAACATCCTTAGTTTCAACTATAAAATTCAATTGAATACTTTCATCATTTTTTTTAATTAAATACATGAAGTCAGGACTATATGTTCCACCCCAAAAAAGAGGTATTTTTATACTTCTTCTAGGTATCTTACCAAATACAATTACTTCATCAATACCACTCTTCTCTATATTTTCTTTTTCCAATTCACTATCATAAACAAACTTATCATACAAGAATTTTTGAGGTGTTTCTTTATCATAATAACATTTTATTCCTACATCTGCCTGTTGAATGTAGTCTCTTACTTTACCACCTCTATAAGTCAATGCTGTTTCCCTAACATCAACATCTAACTTTTTAAAAGTAAATCTATGAATAAAATTTAATTTTTTCCATTCGAGAAACTCTGATATAAAAATTTTTAAAGAATTCACGTTAAAAAAATCATTACCAATTTTATTTTTATTATTATATTTTATTACAGCTTTATTAAATACAGTTATTGGAATACTAGTACTTCTCTCAATTCTCATTAAAAATTCATTATATGGAATTAACTCATTAGTTTCATAAACTTTACTTTCTGTTGATTTCAGCTTAATTTCATTATTTTCACAAATTGTTTTTGTTCTAATAGTTGTTATTTCCATTTCAGAATTAATATTCTTATCTAGTATACTTACAATTACCTCAATTAAACTTACTTCATCTAATTCTTCAAATGCAAGATAAAACTTTTGATTTATTGCTGTCCACAAATCTTTTAATTCATTAAAGTTGTCTTTTCTTATTCCTACTCTTGAATTTTCTTTTTTATTTTTATCGATAATCTTATCATTGTATATTCCAGAAATTAAATCTGGATATTTTGAATACAAAATTTCCAGATTATCGGGTATAATATTGTATTCATTATCTATTAAATTACCCAAATACAATTTAACAAACATATCTTTAAATTCTATATTATTCTTATTACAGTATAATTCAATTTCAGATTTTATATTTTTATTTTTTATGCAATCAACATTAATTTCATTTAATACTTTCACTGCAAAGTTCTTTTCTGAATAATCAACAATATAATTTAAGTAAAATTGCTCATCTGAAACCCTATTTCCATTTATATCTACAGGTAACCTTAACCCTCTTCCTACCTCCTGTAGCTTACTTATTTCGCTACCGCTCGATCTTAGTTTCGCGATTGTAAAAACATTAGGATTGTCCCAACCTTCTCTCAATGTCCATTGTGAAAATACAAATCTAAATACATTATATTGACCATTTTTATCTTTTATAGATAATAGTTTTTCCTTATCTCTTAATATATTATCAATTTCTATTTTAATATCTTCATCATTTACAAAATTATCATTTGAAAAATAGCCACCATTTGTCTTAGAAATATTATTCAATGTTGCTTCTAGATACTCCCTATACTCTTTTAGTTCATCCTTATTATCCGTATCATTATCAATATTATGAATAATTTCTTTTACTTTATTCTTTAGCAACCTTTCAAATAATACTTTTAATTCTCCATTATTTTCTTCCCCTCTATATGAATACCTATTATCAATAAAAAATAGTGCTACAGTTTTAATTTTTATTTTTCTTAAAAAGTTCTCCTTTTCTTTCTCAAAGTGTCTATCTAATGCTAGAGATAGCATCAACTCTTGATATGTCTTTCCATAGATATTTGGATAAATTATATCATTCATTTTAATTATTGTACCATTAGAAAGCCTTACTGAATTAGCTATATCATCACATTTACCTATTTCTTCAACAAATATATTGGAAAAATTTTTATTAATATTAGCCATTGATGTTCCAATATTCATACTATACTTTTTCTTATTAGACTCATTTCTAAAAGTTACACTTTTAGGATTTGTATTATTAATATCTATAAGTTTAATCTTGGTATCTTTTTCATTTATATTAGGTAAATATTCAACTTCAATACCTTTTACTAATTGTTTATTAAAAGCAACTTTAGAATCTAGATTGTATATCAGATTTTCGTAATCTTTTACTCCATCTACTTTATCAGGAAAAGTAGCTCCAAATCTAATTAATAACTGAGGCTTCAATTTTTCAATAATACACTTATATGCTTTATTATCTCTTTTAAATCTATGAGGTTCATCTATTATTACTATAGGTCTTGTACTTTCTATTGCCTGATATGGTTGAGTATAATGTCCTAATAATGTTTGATCATAATCATTCTTTTCCATTGTAGCTTTTGAAAGTAACATACTATCACTCATTAACAAAGCGTTAATCCTATTTCCATTTAATTTTGTTCCACTAACAAAATTAGTAATAGCAGCTGGCATCATTTTTCTACCATTCTTTTTTGTATTTTGAGCACATAAAACATCTAGTTGTAATACTTTATTATTGTAATCGTCACTAAAGTGTTTTTTTACATAATCTGATAAAATAAATTGCCTTGTCCCTTCTCTAATAGGTGTAGACGGAACTATTATTATGAATTTTTTAAACTTATATAATTTATTTAATTCAAACATCATTTTAGTATAAACATATGTTTTCCCTGTTCCAGTCTCCATCCTTATATCCAAATTTAGCATTTCTTTATTATTAATAGTATTTCTATACCTATCATAAATAGGCTCTATTCCCTCACATCCTCCTGATTGTATTAATTTAATATTATTAATAATATCATCATCATTTAAATCTATAATAGGATTTTGATATATATTATTACTACTATTTATAAGCACATTATTGAATACAGAAACTATAGCTTTAATTGCATTATTTTGATGCTCAAGATTTGATTTTAATTTTATTTTCATTTTAACTAAAACCTCTCAATCACTCTTATTGAATTTACATTTTTAATTAAAGCTATATTCTTTTTAAGTTCTTCCAGTTGATTATAACTAAAAGAATATCCAAAAAGAATTATTCTATCTATATTAATTTTACCATTTTCAATCATTTCAATAAGTGACATTATATCCTCTCTAGTAATACCAGTATCTATTAAATACAATGTATTTTCACATAAATTACATACGTATTTATCAAGAGTAATCTCAATATCTTCTGCCATAAATCCATAACCATCATCAATCTTCCATGTTTGTAGTATTGTTTCTTTTCCACTAGCATTGTTAAACGCAAACATCTCTTCATAATTTTCAGGTATTAATGTATTTATAGCATTATCAAATGAAATTATTTTATCAAGAGTATTCTGATTAGGTGTATTTAAATTATATATCTTGAACCCATAATCAATATGCTTTTTGGTATCTGCTTCTATATTTTCTGCTGCTCTCTTTATTCTCTCAATCCCTATTTCACTAAGTAAATGAGGTTTCTTTATACTATCTAAAAATTCTATTGCTTGTCTGTATTTTTCCTTATCATTACTTTTAGCATTATCTAAAACTTCATCAAGATTAACAGGAAGTTGCACACATATATATTTATTATTCCTATTCTTTACAGCATTTGATTTCATAACAGCTTCTGCAGTAGTTGCAGATCCAGAGAAAAAATCTAATATTATATCACTTTTATCACAAGCTAATTCTATAATTCTTTCAATAAGTTCAACTGGCTTTGGATGGTCAAAATATGCCTTACCTAAAAGTTGACTCAATCTTTTTGTTCCACTTTCAGTCCTGTATTCACTTTTATCCCAAATATATTCTCCATCTTCGATTTCCCATATTGTTTTAGCTTTACTTTGAGTTCCCCTATATTTTTCATATATATTATAATTTCCATCCTTTTTCTTACGAGCAACTATAGGACACTCATCTATTGTATGTCCATTAGTTTCTTTTTTTAGTTTAGGCAGTCCCCATCTCCAACAACTTGCTTCGCCTTTACTGTTTAACGGAAATACTTCAATTGTAAATTCCTCCGTTTTTTCGCAAGAAATACTATTACATTTATTGTCATCAAACTCATTTGGATTAACATAGATAGGATAATACAAGTTAGGTCTATTAGCTTTATTAAATTTAGGATTCCTATTTCTCAATTCTCTTAATTCATAAGTTCCTAATTTATCTTCCATAGTTCTACATAAATTTTCGTTATCCAATTTATTCAATAATGCATCTTCATTTTTTGAATAGCATAATAAATATTCATGCGTCTTAGCTAAAGCTAAATAATCTTGTCCTCCTTTGTTAGTTTGAACAGTTATATTTCCTATGAAGTTATTTTCGCCAAAAATTTCATCACATAATAGTTTCAAATTGCCTTGTTCATTATCATCTATAGAAATAAAAATGAATCCCTCTTTTTTCAGTAAATCTTTCGCTAAAAATAATCTTGGATACATAAATGTTAACCATGCTGAATGTGTACTAGAACCAGCCATATTTAAAATTCTATTAGCTTCCTCTTCAGTAATATCAGCCTGTTTAGCTAATAATTCTGTATTGTATTCAAAATTATCAGGATATATAAAATCATTATTACCAGTATTATATGGTGGATCTATATAAATGCATTTAATTTGTCCCTCATATGATTTAAGCAAATGTTTTAATGCGTCGAGATTATCACCAACAATATAAATATTCTCACTTTTCCTATTACCTTCAATTCTATTATGTTCAATATTTGGTGTAATCACAGTCTTTGTTTCTGTACCTACTTGTAATCGCGCATAAGATTTTCCTAAAAAATTTAATTCATACCCCTCTTTTGATATATTTATATCACTTGCTTGTATAAATTCTTTAAATTTATCAAAGTTAAATTCAATTTCTTTATTAAAAAATTGCGGAAAACATTCCTTTAATACTTTTACCTGATAAGAATTAGGTTTAACCTTAGAGTTTTTCTCAATATTTTCTTTTAACATACAATTCTCCCTTTCCACAAATCATATTATATATTTTACCATATATGTAATTTTATTTCAGTTATCTAAGGAAACTTTTAACCATTTCCAAAATAATATCCTTTTTCAAAACGTATAAAAAACAGACCATAAAATTTTTTATGGTCTATGAATAAAAGAAGGATAAGTTAATAATATAAATGTTTGAAACTGAACTTTAAGCTTTATTTTTAACAGGATACTTTCTAGATTATTTGTTTAATGTTCTTTTACTTTTTATAGGTTGATAATATCTTTTAAGTTTTTATACTGGCATTTAAAAATTTCAACTGATATATTTTGGGAAACTAAATTGAATTCTGCGATTAAATCATCAAAATCCATTTGAAATATAGGTATCTGTATTTCTTTTACAACTTTAGTTATCTTATTAATATTCGCAGGCCTCAGTTTTTCTCTACATATATTTCCTTAAGAATTGCTTCCATAATACGGCACTCCTTGGCATTCAAAGCTATAGTACATCTAAATAAGCTCTACTTTATATTGAATATGAAAAGTACACGCACTTAGCAGTATATTATGTTTCATATCATATGAACCACAAAAACCAGAATAATTATTTGCTATTAAAGATGATACTTTTGAAAAAACTTAAAAGTCATCTATTAATTTTCCTCCACATTCCACTAATCGTTCATAACTTCCTGTCTATAAAAATAAGCCTTATTATCAAATAGGTCATTCAAATCTTTTACATTAGACATAAATATGTTTTTCTATTGTAATGTTTCAAGTTTTTGTTCATTTAATGACTAATTGAACTATCTAATATTTCATATTTAATATATTCAATTTTCATTAATATCCGCCATTTTAATACTATATATATAATTCATATATTTCTTCACAAAACTTGTACACTCTATATATAAATATACTTTCCTTTGTTTCTTGTATTATTCTCTCATGTTACTGAATACGCTCTTCAAACTTTCTAAACTTATTCATACATTCTCATCGCTAAAACATTTACTAGCCACCCTATATTCTTTACCTTACAACTAAATTATTACTTTAAAGCTTCTTAATGAATTTGAAATTCATCTAAAATCACTGCCGCTTTCTCATTATTTAATTTATATAATAATACATTTGACGGGTTAATGCTTGTCCTTGATTATTGTAAAACATTGGACATAGGCAATTTTTTTTATTTTTTTCTTCTATTAAATTCATATGTTTAAAATATAAAGGGTATATAAATCTCAAAAAAGCTGGATGAAATCTTGCACTTGCCTACTTTTAATTGAACCAGTATCCGCATTATCATCCCTTAATTGTGGATTTCTTGTTAAATCAATACTAAAGTGTTCAAAACCAAATTCATTTTGTGAAAAGCTAATCATTGGTGTTAGTATAAAGTAGTGGACACATTAAGACGAACTAAGTAAAATAATATTTAG
>ENA-OOWV01000129-OOWV01000129.1-human-gut-metagenome-genome-assembly--contig:-NODE-129-length-60134-cov-16.144843_pt1 | contig 60134 bp, 56 predicted proteins | sample MGYA00241584_ERZ501337 | MGnify/ENA primary metagenome ERZ501337 (study PRJEB25962, sample SAMEA2042744) | human gut metagenome | biome: human gut; feature: human-associated habitat; material: faeces... | reverse complement strand
ATTCATCTGCCCAGCCGTTTTTCCGGGACAGGTCTGTCCGGCGCAGGATAAAGGCGTACAGAACCTTTGCTTCGTTGGACAGTGGCGTGAATGTGGGTGCTTCAAAGAGGAAATTCGGGAGCCGGGTGAAGCTGACCGATTTCTCCGGCTGATGAATATAAATAGTGTTTGTCATACTGTGTTTTGTGGACAGTTAGGAGGGCATTTCCGGGGGGAGGACGGTGCTTGATACCACTTCCCCCGGTTCTGCCCTCTGGAAGCCTTATGAATAAAGGCTTTTCCCCTGCCTAACTGTCCACAGCAGACCTCCTTTTCCGTTCACTTTCTGTTTTCTGCCGCCTGTGAACTCTGGCGGCGCAGTCGGGACAGTATTTCGCCCGGTTGGACTTTGGGACGAACACTCTGCCGCAGACCGCACAGCGTTTTAGCTCCTTATCCCGGAAAATCTCTGCTTCCAGCGTCCCGATTTGCGGCAAGACCGACCAGCGGAACCACTTACAGCAGACCGAGAAAGAAATGGTCTGGGGGCAGGTGTGGGCGTCCCCGTCGTCAAGGGGCATACAGTTCCCGTCCTCATAGTTGCAGCACTCCCGGCGGATTAAGGCGTTTGCCTGTTTCCTCTGTGCCGGTGTCATGCGGCAGAGAGTACCGTCCGGCCTGCGTTCCAGCGGTGGCAAGTCTTTATAGGGGTTATCTCTCATGCGTTCCCTCCATTTTTCGCTTTTGCCGTTCGCCCCGAAAAGGCTTCCTGCCCCATCTCTGCGGCGTGTTCCAGCGCTGGCACGCTCCCCGGACTTCGGGACATTTTGTCCCGAAGCTGGCTCTTTGCAGTGCTTCCCTTGCCGGGGTATTCCTTTTCGGACGGTCATTTTCTTTTCAAGGTGCAGCTCATCGATGAACTACCCTAAGTCTACACCTAAAAGACCGCCCGCCCCGTATATCCATAAGGTCGGAAATCGGCTTGAAAAACAGCCTATTTCCACGCTCTCGGAATTGTGATAGAATGGAAGAAACAGAACGGAAAATCAGAATTATGGAGGGAACTATATGACAAAGGAAGAATTTTTAATTCGTATAAAAGAAGATGAAAATTACTCACCTGGCTGGCAAGCTATTGATGACGCCTTTGAGAAACTTTATCCAGGGCAAACCCCAGACCATTTTGGGACAATTCTGACTTCAAGAGCAATGATGGGCGGAGATGAATATTTAGACGGATTTTCCATATACAATTCTCCGAAAGGTTACAAGCATTTGGTTACTTATGGAATGACAGTTCTTTACGGTGACGAGGATGCTTTTGGTGGCGAATGGAACGGCTGGGGTTATGAAATGACTATGAAGCTGAAAGAGCATGACACAGAAAGTTGTATGTGGGTGGTTGATATGATGTCTAATTTGGCAAGATATACATATACAACTAACCGTTTTTTTGAAGCAAATCAATACATTAAAGGCAATGGAACCTCCTTGCACATCGGCGCAAATTCTTCAATTACTGCACTTTTATTGGTAAACGATACAGAAGCGAAACCGCAGATGTCTGTGTATGGAAAGACAGAATTTATTCAGCTTGTCGGAATAACTGAATCGGAACTTCAGGCAATTATTGCGGATCGCAATAACATTCCCAAGTTGATTGCCTGCATGGAAGCAGACGGTAATACGGATTTGGTTACAGATATGAGAAGAAGCAAGTCCTATTTCTAATTTCCCATTTATTGAGCAGACAAGGGGGGAGGGCATGGAACTATCCATACAAGAGCGATTGAAAGACCTGCGTGTGGAGCGTGGGCTGACGCTGGAACAACTTGCGGAGCAGACGCACCTCTCCAAGTCTGCGCTGGGTAGCTATGAAGCGGAGGACTTCAAGGACATCAGCCACTATGCCCTTATCAAGCTGGCAAAGTTTTATGGCGTGACCGCCGATTATCTGCTGGGGCTGTCCCAAACAAAAAATCACCCAAACGCCGATCTTGCAGACCTGCATCTGAGTGATGATATGATTGAACTATTAAAAAGTGAGCGGGTGGATAATTCCCTCTTGTGTGAGCTGACAGCGCACCCGGATTTTCCCCGGCTCATGGCTGACCTTGAAATCTATGTGAACGGTATCGCTGGCAAACAAGTGCAGAGTGCAAACGCCATTGTAGACGCTGTAAGCGCAACCATTATGAAGCAGTACAATCCCGGCTTGTCCGACCCGCAGTTACGACAGCTTATCGCCGCCCATATTGACGATGACAGCTTTTGCCGCTATGTGATACAGCAGGACATAAACAAGATAGCTCTTGACCTGCGAGAAGCGCATAAGGACGATTTTTTCAGCGTTCCGGGGGACAACCCACTGGAAGATTTCTTGCAGACCGCCGAGGAAACTGCCAGTCCAGACAGCGACCCGGAGCAAGCGGCTTTGGCGTTTATCTGTAAGCGGCTCAAATTGAATTTGAAAAAGCTGTCCGAGGAAGAAAAGAAGTGGCTGAAAAAGATTGCACAGAAGTCGGACTTGCTAAAAAATCCAACCCCACAGCGAGGGAGAAAGTAATAAATATGAAATTACAGAATGGAGGAAATCAAAAACATGAATTTCTTTAAGAAAAAGAACTCGCAGACAAATAGTAAGCTAACAAAGCCGGATATTGAAAAACTTTTACAAGAAGCATATCAAGCTAATCCTAAGTGTTACGAAAAAGAAGATGGTACACTTTTGATAGGGCTTGCGCTTACAGAAGATACCGATTCTCTTTTCCCAATCGTGCCGGAGGAGCAGTGGGCAATAGAGGGCAAGACAATTAGCGAATGGATTATTACAATGGTTAGCCTTACAAATCCACAAGGTGGAATTATCGGGCAAATGGAATACCACGAAGCCATAAAACGACTTGAACCATTTATTCTTATGAAAAAAGATAATTGGGCACTTATTAGAGCAATGACCCATGAAGAATTAGACAGTCTATTTGGAAATCTTCCTCGTAAATTATATTGATTACATACAGATTAGGAACGGATAGCAAAGCCAGCCGTGTCAGTCAACGGTCAAGATGAACGGCGCATAAATGCGCCGCCGTTGACAGCCTCGCCCGTCTTTGCTGATGGGTAATCAAGGCGGGAAAGCCCTAAAATGGCTTTCCCGCCCATTCCGATTTTGAGAAGAAAGTCCGTCCGCTTTTTCGTGGGTGTGGCTATCCGGCTGGGACACTTTGTCCTATAGTCCGGCATAGGACGAGGGACGGGGCTTTCATATACGCCCTGTCTGCTGATGAAACCAGTCCTGCGCTTGCGGCTCCACGCCACGCAATCACAGCCCTGTTTTCCTGCTGCTTCAAATGCCCTTGCCCTCCCTGGTGGCAACCGCATTTTCGCAGCAACGCCGACAGAGCGTATAACACACTACACTTTGCAAGCAAAGTCGTGTGCCAAGGGGTAAGCCCCTTTGGAAACCCCAGACAACAAAACAGGCTGAATATCTTGCACTTTCCCGGTGCTTGATATTCAGCCTTTATTTGTTGTCAGCAGCCCCCGTTTTGTGGTCTGCCTTTTGTGTCCTTGTCCATAATGTTTCGGTGTATATTCCCACTTGAAGATAATCACGCCCGAACCGGGACATATCCTTGATGATTACCCGCTTGATGATACCAGCTTTTATTCCCTCAATCATTCTCTGGAAATCAGGTCGGTCAAAAGTAGTACCGGAATAACCATCATCTACAAAAAACTGATAGTTTGTATAGCCGTTTTCTTTGGCGTAGTTGAGAAGAATCTTCTTCTGGTTTTGGATACTGTTGCTGTCACCATCATTGGCATCGTCTACAGATAACCGACAATACAGAGCAGTCATGGCATCCAGAGCCAGCACGTTACGGCAGGAGTACAAAGATTCAAAATTGAGGTTACTCATACTTCAGCACCCCCCTTTCAGGAGTGCTGAAGCCTTTTCCCTATACAATTTCATAACCGAAAACTCTACTTCAAGATCATGCTCGTTGCCTGCCTGGATAGAATAGATTTTTGCCCCAGCAGTCTGCACCTCGTTGATAAACTGACCAATAACATCGAAACTTCGAGCGATACGACTTTCGTTAGTTACATAGACCCACTTGATTGGAAGTTCACGGAGTTTATTAAGCAAGTCTTTCACGCCAGGGCGTTTCAGGTTCAAACCGGAATAGCCGTTATCAATGAAAAACAAGATTTGCTCCGTAGAAAATCCGTTCTGAATTGCGGCATTCAGCAACCTGGATTTTTGACTTTCGATAGTCATATCGTCAAGGTGAGCGGTGCGGCAATAAACCGCAACATATTCAATTTTGTTTGTGTCTTTTACAGTCGTCTGTAACATCATAGCCTCCATTCCGACGAACTTTAAAAGACACGGGTTAATGAATTTATTATACCGCATCCTGTTCGTCTTTGGAAGTGCTTTAGCACTTTAAAGTGTTAATTTTTCGTTACAGGCACTGAAGCGTTCACATCACGATCTGCAATGTGTTCCAATTTATCAAAAATAGTTTCTTTGGCGGCTACATTATAAAAGGCTGATATAACGTAGGTGGTTCCTTTCAGCTTTTTCAATGTAACCGTTGCAGGCTTTTTGTCCGCCATAACAATCACATCCTTATGGCAAAGAGGAAGCTGCGCCGGAACAGGCCCGACGTAGCACCTCAAAATTCAAGTTGTCGTACCGTATTATCTGGACAGCAGGACTGCCCATCAGCACGCCCCCGGTACTGGGAATATCCAAGCCGGTTCAGGGTTTCCAGCCAGATGGCTGCTGAACCGCCGCATACCGCCGATAGGTGGTTGACACCATATTCGCAGTAAGTTTCGGTGAGTGGCACGGTTTCTTATGCTGCGTGTTATGGCACTTTCCAGCCCACCACAGGCCGGTTATCAGCCACCAAATAACCGCTCGGCCCCTTTGATGTCATCGTGTTGACGGATGCTCTGACCATCCGCAGGGGGTCTTGGCGTTTGTGCTATGTGATGCTCGGCGCAGCACTCAAAAACTTGAATACTGGATATGAACGGTTGCCCGCTGTTTGTCAAGGTTCCATGAGTGAAAAGGGAAGATTTCCCCTTTCACTATAAAGGACTGGGAACGGGCAAAAGTTGTTATCACGCAGCCAGCTTTTTCTGAATTTTCTTCAGCGCCACCTTTGCGGAACGCATCACGGTTGACTTATTGCTTCCCTCCATTTTTGCGATCTCCATGTATGTATACCCATAGGCAAAATGGAGCAAGAAGCGCCGCCGCTGTTTCGGAGTAAACTCATTGAGAGCGTCCTGGATTTCATGCAAAGTCCTTATGCGCTCGTAGGTCTGCTCCAGCGTTTCCGTGGATACTTCAAAAATCAGACAGGTGTCCCAGGAACGGGCGTCACGGTGTCTAAAATCCGCCTTGCGCTGGCGTTCAACTTCACGCTCATAATCAACAAACACCTGATAGATTTCACGGGATACCTTAACCGTAACCGGGATTCCATTTTCATCCAAAATCGTAACTTTACACATCGGATACTCCTTATGCGGCTTCATCCAGACACACCAGAATACCATCAGGAAAAAGAACGTCCTCGCAGGTGTCTTTCTGCATCATGCAGGCACAGCAGCACGGGCAGGGCGCAGGCTTGTCCTCTGCCAAAATAACAACTGCTTCACCGGGCTGCAACTTAATGACTCGTACCAATTTTTCCATTTTTATACCTCCAAAATTTTATTGAGGGCTTGTCCCTCTACTTATCGGAGATGCCAGAGGGAAAAAATTAAGGAGTGGAAGAAATTTTTTGAAAAACTCTGTTACCGGACGGGTAAAAGTAACGACAGCATCTCAACTTGTGGGATGCTGCCGTTGCTTTTACCTATCCATCAAATAAACACGGAGCCGTTTATAAACTCTGTGCATCAAATCTGTTACCGCCGCCGTACTACAACCAAACATAGTTGCAATCTCTTTGCATTGATACCCTTTCCAAAAATAAAGCTCAATGACTTGACGCTGCCGGTCGGTTAAGTGCCGTAAACCCTCCGCCAATCGCTCATTCTGTATGGTATCTATGAAGTCCCGTATTTCACACTGGACTGTAAAATCTTCTTGTATGTAGAAGCAGCTTTCCTGGAATGTTAATTCCTCGCTCATGCTTTCAAGAGAATTACAGTGATACCGGTACTTACGATCCGAATTACTCAACAGACGATCTTCCTCTTTTAAGACCGCTACCCAATATTCTTCGGTCAATGCCGTGTACTCCTTTCATCAGTTTTTGGGCAGAAATTGATAAAAGGCGGGCCACGACATTTGCCCTCATCGGGTGATTCTTCTAAAAATCGACAAACAAAAACGCCAGGAAGCTGTTGAAACTTCCTGGCGCTCAAACATTTCGTTTGATATAGAGATTCATAATACTGTTTTAATATATACTTTAGTGCGGTTTTTAGGGTGGAAAGCTGTGCTTTGAAAATACCAATTTTTTTAGTATTATCCTCGATCTATTCTCTTGTTCTGAATAAAGAAAAATGCCCATGACTTTCTCCGACAGCAAGTCACAGACAGTAACTCAATTAAACCCTGCAGTGAAAAGCCGTTTTTTTTATTGGCTATCAACAGGGCTTAATTCAATTTATGTTAAATTCCAAAAATCGGCATAGTAGCACGTTTTCTATACATACTTTAGAGTGATTCCTTTTCGCTTTTCGGTACGATAGAATATATTTGAGGTGAGCCACTATGCCGGAAGATAAGCTTAAGTTTTTGGGTGACCGCATTCGTTCGGCACGAAAAGACTGCGGGTTAACCCAACAGGCGCTGGCTGATCAGGCTGATTTGGCGGTTAAGACCATTCAAGACGTAGAACGAGGGAGAAAGAATACAACTTATGAAACCCTTTGCCAGCTAATCGAGCGATTAGGGATTTCTCCCAATTCACTGTTCCCATCGCAGATGTCCCCGGAGGATGAAGCAATCCAACACTTTATAGGTAAGTTCAGGGCTTGCAATCCCGAAAACCAGGAGATTCTCCTCAGTACATTGGATTTCCTGGCTGAAAAACTATTGGCTCGTCAATATTCATCTGAATCAGACAGTTCCAAGTGAACCAGCAGACAAGGGATTCTTGTTTCTGCTGGTTTTCATTTTATTCCTCAAAAACAGCGGGAAATGCTTTCGATATTCAATAGAAAGAATCATTTTAATGTCTTGTTCGACAAAATTCTTCTTGCATAGCAAAAGCCAGCAGGTAAAAGACTTTACCCACTGGCTTTTCTACATTAACGGCTATCTAAATCAAGAAAACCGGGCTTTATTTCAGCATTTTAATCGCCACTGTTTTGTTTTCGATATTCAGCCGGTGCGATCTTCAAAACATCCCGAAAAGCTGTTGCAAACTTGCTCTGATTTTCATACCCGACCTGGTTGGCGATTTCCGCTATGGTTGCCTGTGTCTGCCGGAGCAGAACAGCAGCCTGTTTCATTCGGTATTCTTTCATGTAGGTTCCGATGGGTTGTCCATAAATTCCCTTGAATGTATCTTTTAAAGTCGCAGTATTGATGAGATATTTTTTGGAAAGTTCCTCAATTGTTGGCCGTTTCTGTAAATCAGAAATCAGCATTTTGTGAATCTCTTTTACAATCTCCACCTGGGGAGAAGTGTAGATCTCACGCTGCTTTTCCTTTTTTACATCAACCAAATACAGGAACAGAAGCAGCTCTTGTACTTTAATCTGGAAATAAGGTTTTTGCAAACAATCCGGTACAGAGTAAAGTTCGGAAAAGATATGCTCAATTTCGTCTTTTGCCCTCATAATGAAGCAGGTTCCGTCCATGCAGAACTTTTCCTTAAATTGCAGGATGTCAATGCCGCTTTCAGCCAATGTTCCCGGAGGGTTCTTTGCCACAGCTTCCAAATTCAGCACAACGGAAATCCCACGATAGTGCTTTAATGGGAAAGACATTTCCGATGCACAGTTATCCATTGTGTGGATGGATAAATCACCCTCGCCCAGATAAAGGCAGGAACCGCTAGGCAGGCGGCAGCCCTCACGCCCCTCCCGGCAATGATTGATTTCCAGTATATTTTTATCAATATTTCCATCCCAATAACAGCCTGTTGCTTCAAAATCATTGTAAATAAGCTGTATGCCAGGATAGACTTGATAAACCGTCATAAGACCCAGGCCATCTGCACAATCCATTTTATAGACGGTACAATACCCGTCATTATCTTTCGGAATGACAGCAGATAACCCTTTTGACATGGTAATAGGGCTTTCGTCCATAACATTCCTTTCTGGTGTTCCAGAGTTATTTATTTGCTCTGCCAAAATCTTTCTGGCATCTTTTATTATATATTCTTTTCTCATTTTATTCCGCTCCAATCAGCAGGATTTACAATCCAATTTGAATTATATTACATCCATGCCAACTGTGCAAATGAAGAAAAGAAGCCGATGCCCTCCGTTCAGAAAGCATCGGCTGAACATCTATTTATTTGCTGCAATATTCCTTGCCTATGCAGCCGGAGCAGCTACCGCCGCAGCAAGAGCCATTCTTGTGATTCCTATGGATCTTCCGAACAGCCCATACCGCATAGACAACTACTCCCAAAATGATAATTCCCGTAACAAGCATTATATCCGCTCCTTTCTCAGACGAAAAGTCCGATACGATAAACAATAAATGTGACAATCCAAGCCACAACCAACTGGAACAATGCCGACAAAAACATCCAACGGGTACTGCCTGACTCCTTGCGGATCGTTGCCAAAGCTGCCGCACAGGGAATATAGAGCAGACAGAAAACCATCAGACAGAACGCATTAAGCTGTCCAAAGCCGGATGCGCTCAGGATGCCGACCAGCGTATCCATTCCGATCCCGGAATTGATATTCGGAACACCAAACAGGACGGCGCAACTGGACACCACAACTTCTTTTGCGGAGATACCGGCAATCAGCGCAACCGCAATCTGCCAGAAACCCAGACCAATCGGTGCAAAGAACGGCACCAGGAAATGGCCTAGAATCGCCCCGAAACTGTCTGCCATTTCCGTGGTGTAACCCTGCGGCCCAAAGTTTAAGATCACCCACATCAGGATAGATGCCACAAAAATCGTAGTTCCTGCTTTGGTTAGGTAATCCTTTACCTTTTCCCATACATAGATTGCCACAGTTCTGGAACTGGGAATTTTATATTCCGGCAGTTCGATCAGCAGATAGTTTTCCGACTTTCTGCGGTCAATCATATGAATGACTGCGGCTACCAGAATAGCAACCAGCAAACCGATTAGGTACATGGAGTAGGCTACCAGCATGGCGTGTTCCTGAAAGAACATCTCGGCAAACAGGATATAGATTGGCAGACGGGCGCTGCAACTCATAAATGGCGTAATCAGCATGACTTTGAAGCGATCACGCCGGTTCTCCAAAGCTCTGGACGCCATAATTGCCGGAACCGTACAGCCAAATCCCAGTATCATGGGAATAAAAGCCCTGCCGGATAAGCCCAGCTTACTCATAATTCCCTCCATGACATAGGCGACACGAGCCATGTATCCGCTGTCCTCCAGAAACGCCAGTGCCAGGAACAGGATAAATATGTTTGGCAAAAAAGTGAGGATTCCACCTACACCAGCAACAATACCGTCCACCAGCAGGGAACGCAGCATTTCGTTTACCCCGGCAGCGACTAAGCCATCGCTCAACAGTGCTGACAGGCTTTCAATACCCATTTCAAAATATCCTTTCAGCCAGTCGCCAATGGTAAACGTCAGGAAAAACACGACAGCCATGATACCAAGGAAAATCGGGATACCCCAAATCCGATGTGTCAATGCCCGGTCTACTTTTTCAGTCAAGGCATCCTGCCGGTCTTTATTCACCAATACTTCCTTAATGATCTCCTGAATAAAATCGTACTTCTCATTGATGATGTCCGATTCATAGTTCCGGTCGATTACATCCGGGAGGCTCACCGGATAGCGTTCGGTGATTTCCTTATCCTGCTCCAGCAGCTTAATTGCGTGCCACCGATAATTCGTCAGGTTTGGATACTTCCGTTTCAGTTCCGCCATAATAAGGTCAATCTTGTCCTCAATGGCATCGCTATAAACCATCGCATATTCTGAATGGTGGTCGTGTCGGTGCTTTGGCTTGTATTTGTGGTGATGAATCAGGCACTCCGGGTCTTTGCAGTCTTTGTGATGTGCCGCTGCGTGAAGCAGCACATCCAGGCCGATTCTTTTTCTTGCTGAAACTGGAATGACTGGAATGCCCAGCATTTCCGGCAGCCTGTGTGTGTCAATTTCCATGCCACGCTTCTCCACAATATCCATCATGTTCAGCGCCAGCACGACCGGCTTGCCCAGTTCCAAAAGCTGCAAGGTCAAGTATAAGTTTCGCTCCAGGGCAGAAGCGTCCGCAACATCAATAATTACATCGACTTCATCACTTAGTATGAACTGCCTGGATACCTGTTCCTCCATCGTATAGGAGGTCAGGCTGTATGTGCCGGGAAGATCGACCAGACGAATATTCAAATCATGGTCTTTAATGGCACCCTCTACTTTTTCAACCGTAACTCCCGGCCAGTTCGCCACTTTTAAGTTTGCGCCGGTATACGCATTAAAAAGCGTAGTCTTTCCGCAGTTCGGATTTCCGATGAAGCCGATTGTCAAATTTTCTCTCATCGGAATTTACCCCACTAAAATATTTTTGGTGATATTGCGCCCAAGGGCAAACCGTGTTCCTCTCACCTTGACGATCAGAACACCGTGGCTTTTGCTATTCAGGACAGCAACGGAAGTCCCACGGGTCATGCCCAGGGCTTCCAGCCGCTTTTCCATATTGGTGGGCAGTTCAATATCTGAAACTTTGTAGTTATTTCCTATCTTTCCATCGCAGAGGTACATATATGGCCCTCCTTATCGCTTTACGCTGGAAGTCGCTGGCATCTTGCCAAACTCATACAGCATCATGGAAATTGTGATGACAACGAGAATCGCATCGGTCAGCGCAATCGCCAGCCACACACCACGGATGCCCATGCCGCCGATCATCGGCAGAATGACGCAAAGCGGGATAAACAGGATAATCTGACGGAACAGTACCAGCCAAGTCGCCTTATTTGCCTTGCCCAAGGACTGGAACAGGGTTACGGCAATCAGGAAGCTGCCTTGCAGGATATAGGTACTGAACATGATACGGAAGTTCGTGGCTCCCGATGCGGCGATACCCGGTGTTGTTAAGAACATGGACAAAATCTTTTCCGGGAACAGCTCCACCGGAATGTAGAATACCAGTGACAGTAACGTAGCAGCAATGATAAATACCTTTGTCAGCTTCTTTACACGGTCATAATCCTTTGCGCCGTAGTTCGTACCGGCAGCAGGCTGGAAGCCCTGGCTGATACCCCAAAGCGGGACAAAAGAGAAGTTCCAGAACCGGAGTGCTGCTCCCAAAAGAAGCTGGGAGGTTTCGCCGCCGTAGTTGGATGCCACACGATAAATTACAGTCTGTTGTACCAGCGTCAGAATCTGCATCAGCAGAGCGGATACGCCGACCGAAAGAACCTGCGGGAGCAACGTGCCGTCGATGCGGATGCGTCCGATTTTCACATTCGGGCTTTTCTTCCTGAAATACCACAGGGTAACAGCAGCCTGGATAAACTGGGAAAGGACGGTCGCATAAGCAGCGGCCTCAATGCCCATGCCATAGGGATTTAAGATCGTAATAAAAATAGGGTCGAGAATGATGTTAAGGATTGCACCGCTGGCGATGATAGTCATTGCTTTTTTAAGCTGCCCCTCACCACGGATTACCATGTTTGCACTCTGGAAGAAGTTCACGAACAGAGAACCGGCAAACACGATCCGCAGATATTTTTCAGCATAGTTCAGAATATTGTCGCCTGCACCAGCCAGGGACAGAAGCTGACGAGTAAACGTCATGCCGATCACTGTGTAAATCACCGACAGCAGAAGAACCATAGCAATCAGATTGCCCATGATCTTTTTGACGGTGTTTTCATCCTTTTTGCCAATGGCACGGGACAGCACCGAAGCAGAACCCACACCCAGCATAGCGGCTGAACCAGCATTGATTAAGGTAAACGGATAGGATACAGAAACGGCTCCCATCTGCACGTCGCCCACCAACTGGCCGACAAAGATGGAATCCATCATGTTGTAAAGCCCGACAACCACCATGCCCAGGACAGCAGGGATGCTCAGTTCCAGCATGAGGGGCCAGGGACTTTTCGTTAAAAGTTTTGTTCTTGTGTCAAGTGCCTGTTTCATCACTTATTTCCTCCTGATCTTCATTCATTAGCCATGTCTAACCACCTAAAGTATATAAAATCAGGGCTTTTTTGTACGCTCCTAATTGCAGGATTTACAATCCAATCTGAAACGAAATCAGGAGCGGAAAGGCAAGAATCCCTTTCCGCTCCTGGTATTACCGTGCCATTTTTTCAAGTAGTTTCAGGGCTTCCTCCAGCTTCGGATTTTCTGCGTCGGTTTGCAAAGCCTCCCGGACACAGTTTCGGATATGTGCCTGTAGAATCTGTTGATTTACGCTCTTTAATAAAGCCTGCACGGACTGAAGCTGTGTGGATATATCCACACAATAGCGATCTTCCTCAATCATTTGAAGAATACCGTCTATTTGTCCTCTGGCAATCTTCAATTTATGGGTAATATCATCTTTTTTTGATTTCATAGGCCGCCCGTTTACTGGATACCTACAACCTGATAGCCCGCATCCTCAATCGCCGCTTTCAATACTTCATCCGGCACATCCTGATGAAGCTGCACCTGTGCTGATTTGTTTTCAAGGCTGACAGAAACTTCCCTGATGCCCTGGATTTCACGCAGCGCCTTTTCAACGTGCTTTACGCAGTTCATGCAGACCATTCCCTCAATATTCAAAACTTTTTCCATTTCAATCGCTCCTTTGCTTATTTTTTTAGCTGGTGTTTTTTCATACGATTGAGCCGTGTCCGGCTCCGTATAGGATAAGTGCTTTGCCTTGAACCATCTCAGCCGCAGGGCGTTCGATACCACAAATACAGAGCTGAAGCTCATTGCAAACGCACCTATCATCGGATTCAATTTCAGGTCAAAAGGCAGGTAGAAAAGCCCTGCTGCCACCGGAATCCCGATGATGTTATAGATAAATGCCCAGAACAGATTTTGTTTGATGTTGCGGATCACCGCCTTGCTAAGCTGAATTGCCGTTGATACATCCAGCAAGTCACTTTTCATTAAGACAATATCTGCGGATTCAATCGCCACATCGGTTCCGGCTCCGATAGCGATACCGACATCTGCCCTGGCAAGTGCTGGGGCATCATTGATGCCATCGCCAACCATCGCAACCTTTTTCCCCTCGTTCTGTAATCGCCGGATCTCTTTTTCCTTGTCTTGGGGGAATACCTCAGCAACCACACGGTTCACACCGACCTGACGCCGGATTGCTTCCGCAGTCTTGGCATTATCCCCAGTCAACATGACCACTTCAATCCCCATGCGGGCCAGTTCCTGTACCGCCTGTCTGCTGGTAGGCTTCACTACATCGGCCACGGCAATGACACCAATGAGCTGCCTGCCACGGGCAAAGAAAAGAGGTGTTTTGCCATCCACAGCCATTTCCTCGCCCAACTGGAGGAGTACGCCGCCCTGGATACCGTTTGCCACCATTAACCAGCGATTGCCAGCAAGGCAGGTATCATCCTCAATTCGACCGACAATACCCTGGCCGGGAATCTGCTTAAAATCGCTCACCGGCAGGAAAGGAAGCCCCGCTTTTTCGGCTTCTGTTACAATCGCATCTGCCAAAGGATGCTCGGACAGTTTTTCCAGAGAAGCCGCAATTTGCAGCAGTTCCTTTTGACGGATGCCCTCTTTGCAGAGCATATTTGTTACCATAGGAGTACCCTGGGTAATGGTTCCGGTCTTGTCCAGAACGACCGTATCAATGTTATGGGCAGTTTCCAGGGCTTCCGCTGATTTAATCAGGATGCCGTTTGTCGCACCTCTGCCGGTTCCGACCATAATAGCAGTAGGCGTCGCCAGTCCCAGCGCACAGGGGCAGGAAATAACCAGAATGGAGATACCGATAGAAAGTGCAAATTCAAATCCATAGCCCAACAACAGCCAGACCACAACGGCAATCAGGGAAATCGTGATAACTACTGGTACGAATACGCCGCTGACTTTATCAGCCAGCTTTGCAATGGGGGCTTTGGAACTGGTAGCCTCATCCACCAGGCGGACGATCTGTGCCAGCGTGGTATCATCGCCCACCTTGGTGGCCTGCATCTTGAAATAGCCGGACTTGCTTGTGGTTGCGCCGATCACTTTGTCCCCGATATGCTTCTCCACTGGGATGCTCTCGCCGGTCAGGGCAGATTCATCAACGGAGGAAAAGCCCTCAATGACAATACCATCCACTGGCACAGACTCACCGGCCTTGACAATCAGGGTTTCACCTAACTGAACATCTTCAACGGGAACTTGAATCTCCTGACCGTCCCGCTCCACGGTGGCCGTTTTGGGAACCAGATTCATCAGCTTTGTGATTGCATCCGAAGTCTTACCTTTTGCGCGGGCCTCCAGGGTTTTGCCCAGGGTGATAAGGGTCAGGATCATGCCCGCGGATTCAAAATACAAATCCATCATAAAGCTATGAACCGTAGCCATATCCCCATGACCGAATCCGATGCCGATTTTGTAAATGGCGTAAACGCCATAAACGATTGCGGCGCTGGAACCTATCGCAATCAGCGAATCCATGTTAGGCGAACCGTGGAACAGGGTCTTGAAGCCCATCCGGTAGTATTTGAAGTTGATAAACACTACCGGGATCAGCAGCAGGAATTGGGTAAATGCAAAGCTGATTGCATTTTCCATCCCCAGCAGGAAGCCGGGGAGCGGCCATCCCATCATGTGACCCATAGATATATAGAACAGCGGAATTGTGAACAGGGCAGAAAGCAGCAGCCGCTGTTTCATCTGCTTGTATTCTGCCTGCGCCGTACTGACCTCCGGTTTTGCTGCCGGTGTAGTCGTGCGGCTCTTGTTTTGTGTGGAGGCTTTGGGAATAGCACCATAACCGGCCTTTTCAACGGCCTGGACGATTCCCGCCGTATCCAAAACGGATTCATCATAAGAAGCAACCATGCTGTTTTTTAACAGGTTGACGGACACTTCTTTGATGCCAGGTAGCTTTGCCACGCTCTTTTCCACTCTGGTAGAGCAGGCCGAGCAAGTCATACCCGTAATGTCAAATTGCTCCTTTTGCAAAATTATCCCCTCTTTCTTATGAAGATTTGTGCGAGTACCCCTCCCCCGTAGGGAACTAAATACCGTTATGAAAAGGGGCGTTTGGCACCTTGGGGGAAAGATGCTAAAGCCCCGAACATAAAGTTTACGCACAAGGTCTTTGACCGTTTTTCATTATAGCGACCAACAGGGCTTTTTGTCCGCTCTGATGGGTAGGCTTTCAACTCCATTTAGCTGTTTTCTGAAAAGAACAAGGGGAGCTTGCTTCAGCAGCAAACTCCCCCGTATGTGCATTATCTATCCTTATGCCGCAAAACTTACCGCAACAATTACAACCAGTATAATAACCACAACACCTATAATGATTTTTATTTCCTTTTTCATTTCATTATTCTCCCTTCTTTTTTGAGAGGAAGTATATAATTCCGGCCCCGATGATACTGATTGACATTACCGGCCCCATACCGGGATTGAAAAAAGAGAACCAGATGCCGACAGCGGCGCTTATCAAACCAAACAGAACAGCAATAACGATTCTCATAATCTCACCTCTTTTATCCATAGAATACTTCCTCTCAAAAAGGAATCTTAATTGTCTGGTTAAAATTTATTATATAAAATGTTGCTTTTCCTTGTCCGCTCCATAGTGGAGCTTTTTTAATCCAAAGAGAAATGAGGTTTTTGTCGAAAATCCAATCAGCAGGTTTTCCAATCCAAAGGGCAGAATCGCTCCCCAATCCATTGACTTTGAGGGGTTTCGTGAATATACTGGCAGCATGAACGATTAAACAACCTTTTAATTGTTCAGCCATGTCAAACCAACCGAATAACAAAAAGAAAGGGGGCTATCTCCGTGAAAAAGACAATTAAGCTGATTGACCTGGATTGTGGTCACTGTGCGGACAAAATCCAGAACGCTGTAAAGAAAATCGACGGTGTTACCAGCGTATCCGTCAACTTCCTGGGCCAAAAGATGGTGCTGGAAGCGCCGGATGACAAGTTTGATGCCGTCCTGGCCGAAGCAAAGGCGCTGATTAAAAAGATCGAGCCGGATGTAACTGTCAAGGCATAATAAAAGCCATCCACCGGCTGCCATCCCTGGTAGCCGGTGTTTTCATGAAAGGAGAACTTAACTTATGACACGAAAACAAAAGCATCTGCTTACACGTATCCTTGTGGCGGCGGTGCTATTCCTTGCAGGCAGCCTGCTGCATCTTCCCGTATATGTGGAGATGGGAGTATTCCTTGTCTGCTATGCAGTAGTTGGGTGGGATATTGTTTGGAAAGCAATCACGAACATTCTGCATGGGCAGGTGTTTGATGAAAATTTTCTGATGACGATTGCTACCATCGGTGCATTGATTTTAGGCGAACATTCAGAGGGTGTCGCCGTTATGCTGTTCTATCAGGTTGGAGAATGGTTCCAATCTTATGCGGTTTCCAAATCCAGAAAATCCATTGCCAGCCTGATGGATATTCGACCGGACTATGCAAACATCGAACAGGACGGAAAGCTGGTGCAGGTTGACCCGGATGAGGTTCAGATCGGCTCTGTTATCGTAGTAAAACCTGGTGAACGTATCCCGTTGGATGGAACCATCATCAAGGGGGCTTCCGCTCTCGATACATCCGCCCTCACAGGCGAATCCATGCCCCGTGAGGTGGAACCGGGAATGGAGGTCATCAGCGGCTGCATCAACCAGACCGGTATCCTGACCATCCAGACAACAAAAGAGTTCGGGGAATCCACAGTAGCAAAAATCCTTGACCTGGTTGAAAATGCAAGCGATAAAAAAGGTAAAACCGAGAACTTTATCACACGCTTTGCCCGTTACTACACGCCTGCGGTGGTATTTGCTGCACTTGCTCTGGCAGTCCTGCCGCCACTGATTACCGGTCAGGCGTTCAGCGTCTGGATTTACAGAGCCTTGACTTTCCTGGTTATTTCCTGCCCCTGTGCGCTGGTCATTTCCATCCCGCTTAGCTTCTTTGGCGGTATTGGCGGTGCATCTAAAATTGGTGTTCTCGTAAAGGGCAGCAATTATCTGGAATCTCTGGCTCATGCCGAAGTCGTAGTTTTTGATAAGACCGGTACCCTGACCAAAGGCTCTTTTGCGGTGAGTGAAATCCATCCAGGGGGCATGAAAGAGGAAAAGATTCTGGAACTGGCGGCATACGCAGAGGATTATTCCGATCATCCTATTTCGCTTTCGATTAAAAAAGCCTACGGGAAAAAAATCGACAGCAGCCGTATTTCCAATGTGCAGGAAATCGCCGGTCATGGTGTACAGGCTGTCATTGACGGCAAATTGGTTCTGGCTGGTAACGCCAAACTGATGGAAAAGGAACATATCAAGTACACGCCGTCTGTTTCCATTGGCACAGTGGTTTATCTGGCTTGTGACGGAAAATATGCCGGGTGTATTGTTATCGAAGATGAAATCAAGGAAGATGCACCGACAGCCATTAAGCTGCTGAAATCTGCCGGTATCCGCAAGACTGTTATGCTGACCGGTGATGCAGATGCGGTCGGGCAAAAGGTAGCTGGCCGCCTTGGTCTGGATCAGGCATATACCGAACTGCTCCCGGCTGACAAGGTTGACCGTGTGGAAGATCTGCTGAAGCAGAAAAGCGAAAAGGGCAAACTGGTCTTTGTCGGGGATGGTATCAATGATGCCCCTGTGCTGGCAAGAGCCGATGTTGGTATTGCTATGGGTGGTTTGGGTTCCGACGCCGCTATCGAAGCTGCCGATGTCGTTCTGATGACGGATGAACCGTCCAAGATTGCCGCTGTTATGAAGATTGCTCGCAAGACTATTGGTATTGCCAATCAGAACATCGTATTTGCCCTGGGCGTTAAATTCCTGGTACTGATTTTAGGCGCTTTGGGGTATGCAAATATGTGGGCGGCGGTATTCGCTGACGTAGGTGTTTCTGTCATCGCTATCCTAAACGCAATCCGGGCCATGCGTGTGAAGCAGCCGAATGTGACTGCGTAAAAGAAACACAGGTTGGAGAATAAAAGCAGAAATGCGCCGCTTATTTTTCTGCGGCGCATTTCTCTATTACAAATCAGTCGGGCATGATATTTCAAACAACGCATCTATGGAACGGTGCAGCAACTTTGCCTGGGGCGTGTCGGCTAAAGAATAATAAACTTCCTTTCCGTCCCTCCGGCTGGATATAATGCCGCTTTTCTTTAGTATCCGCAGATGGTGCGATACAGCCGGGGCACTCATATCAACAGCCGCCGCAATATTGCAGACACATTCGTCGCAATGACACAAAAGCCATAATATCCGCAGGCGTGTCGGATCTCCGAGCTGCTGAAACAGAAAAGCTATATCCGTGAAGTCCTCTGTGTGAGGCATTTTATTTAAGACCCGCTCAATATTCTGCCCGTGGTTATGAGGTAAATTATAATGCGGCATAAGGCTTGCCTCCTTCCTGAAATAATGATACCCGCATCTATTTTATCTGTCAAACAGCTTACATAGATTGGAGAAAATACATGGACAAAACAGAAAAAAATGTCTATGCAATTCCCAGTGCTGCCGAATTGGAGCAACTGTCTGAATTGCATAAGGCGATGGGCGACCATACCCGAATGCGAATCCTCTGGCATCTGATGCAGAAAGAATACTGTGTCAGCGATCTTGCCAAGGAAATCGGCGTTACAGAATCCGCTTTATCCCACCAGCTCCGTGCATTGCGGATTGTTCGATTAATCCGGTCACGCAAAGAGGGAAAGAAAGTAATCTATTCCTTGCAGGATGAACATATCGGATGGGTACTGGAAGAAACTTATGCCCATATTTCAGAAAGATGAAAAGGCAGCCCCTGCGTTGTGGGCAGGGGCTGCGCTGGGCGCTCATTACAGGTTTTCGTAGGAAACCAACTGGCTCATCGGGATACGCTGGGAATCAAAACGATTGGTGTCAGCGTCCTCCTCATCGGAGTAGCCGACAACCAGAATGTTGACCGGCTCTAGGTTGGCCGGGAGGTTAAATTCCTGCTTCAGCACATCGGGCTGGAAATAGCAAACCCATACCGTGCCAAGGCCCAATTCCGTAGCCTGGAGCATCATGTGATCCGTCAGAATGGAAGCGTCAATGTCGCCGCTCTGCTTCTTATCGAAAGGCCGTGTCCATGCCTTGTTGTGATCGGCGCACACAATGATTGCCAGGGGCGCACCGTAGATGCCTGCTGCCTTGCTGATTTTTGCAAGGCCCTCCTCACTCTGAACGACAAGCAAATGAACCGGCTGGAGGTTCGCCGCAGTCGGAGCCACATGAGCTGCTTCCAAAATCTGTTCCAACTTTTCCGGCTCAACTTTCTGATTGGTGTAACTGCGTACCGAGTGACGCTGTTTTGCGATATTGATAAAATCCATAGTATGAAGTCCTTTCTGTAGTCATGTATTGTGTCAAATCAACCGTTAAATTTATTGTAGCACTTAGAATGAAAACCACAAGAATGCACTTTTTTGGTAGGCACTATCCAAAAAGATAGTAGCTTGCGTGAAAGGAGTTATCTCAAATGAAATGCGAAACGAATCCGAATAACTGTCCCATTGAAGTAACCTTATCCTTAATCGGTGGAAAATATAAGCCGGTGATCCTCTGGTTCCTGATAGACCATCCCCTGCACTATGCAGAATTGCAGCGACTCATTCCAAAAGCAACCCCTAAAATGCTCTCGCAACAGCTCCACGATCTGGAAAACAGTGGTATCATTCATCGTGAAGTTATACCGGAGAAGCCACCAAAGACTTTGTATTCCCTCACTGCTTTTGGCAGGAGCCTCATTCCTATTTTGGACGCAATGTGCCAATGGGGAAACAGTTATCTGGACGGGCTGGATGTTCAGGCACCATGCTGTCAAAATCATAATCCCCAATAACACAAAAATTGGGACATCATCTTTTTATGGTCACTACCCATATGTTGTGCTTTGTTAGTATCTATTCCAATGACATCCTCTTGTAACACATATCGGTGGGCTATTACTCTCAGAGGGCGGACGAATAGGCACGATTTCTATATTTTTGAAAGACACTATTCTTTTGGAAAGCGGCAAGATACGGTACACAGGAGTAAAGAACAAAAGATTTTGCAAGCAATGGAAAGGGATATTCTTTTGCCCTCCACCCCTTATGGGGCGGCTGGCAGAAGTTTATCCCTTTCCGCTTGTTGGGGAGTTCCCCAATCCCCCGGCAGAGTGCTGACGCAACACTGCCGAACACCACAAAATTGTGGTGGCTGCGCTTCGCTTATAAAAGAAAAAACCGGAGGCTGGGCACTATGCCACAGCTTCCGGTTTTCCTAATACCTTAGCGGTCTTGCTCCTGTTTCTTCTCTTGTTCCTGTTCTTTCTTTTCTTCCTGCTTGATTTGAAGCAAACTATCCACATTCGATTTGACTGTCTGCAATTCCTGGTTTTTCTGCCGCAGCCGCTTGTAATCTTCATAGGCGGCTTTTTTCTTTGCCAGCAAATCGGTATACTCCGCTTGCAGCGCCTTGACTGTTGGCAGCTTTTTCACGCCCTGGGCATCAAACGCCCGCTTCGCCGCTTCATGCAGAAGCAGCTCCGTTTCATGGGCTGCCCGAAACGCTGGTTTGTCTGCCACCTTGGTTTTCCGGTAGGCCAGATAGATATTCCGGGTCTTGGCATAGTTGATGATATGCGTCTTTAAGGCTGCGATCTGTTCCATGCGATGCTCCATCTGCTTGATTGAAGTAGAAACTGCTTCAAAATCTGCCGCAGACGTTTCTGCTTTGGATGCCAGAACATCATACTCTGAGATACCATGCTCTGTAAGATAGTTGAGGGTCTTGGCGGCTTCTTTCAGATTATGAATCTTCATCCACCGTTCCATTCCAGGGCCACGCCCTTGCAGGCGGGCCTGAATGTCCATGAGCAGATTGACACGAGTATCCTTTTCCAGATTAACTTTCTTTTTACGGCGTGGCAACTGGGTCTTGCCGATGCGCTCTTGCAGAGCTTCCAGCGTGTAATCGACCCCCAGCGTGCGGGAGCGGGTAAAACGCTCCTGGCCCTGGGCACGAAATTTCAGAATCTTTTTGCTCTGAACGACCTCATAGCCCTCCTGCCGCATAGCTTCCAGAAATTCGTCAAATGTCTTGACCGTAGGCAGTATCCGGTCAATATTTTTCCGCAAGAGATTTTTCCAACTCTTGCCGGCTTTCTCTGCCGCCCACTCCGCATAGTGCTTGCCTTTTTCCTGTGGTTCTTCAATGATATTCAAGCCAAATTCCCGGCATATCCGGTCATTCGCTTTCCGCAGAGGGAGAAAGCTGTTTTTCACATTGTTGAACTTGTGGGAGCAGTCCAGAGCAGTGCTGTTAAATTCGATGTGATTATGGATATGCTTCTTATCCACATGGGTCGCCACAATGAATTGATGTTCTCCTCCGGTAAAATCCATCGCCAGTTTATATCCCAGCTTATTGGCGTCCTCCGGCGTGATGGTTCCCGGCTCAAAGGACTGGATAATCAGATAAGAAATCACGTCCTGATTGGGGGCACGTTTGCGCCCGGTGGTGGCGGCATAAATCTGTTTGGACACTGTAAATTCCTGCCATGCTGTATCTGGGGAACACTGATAGCCAGTAACCAGTAAGCCGCCGTCTGTTTTCTCTGGATTTTTGTCATAATCCAGCCGGTCTTTTAACACAGCGGCAATGCTGCGCCCCTCACTGGCATGGCGGGGCTTTAGTTTTGAGATCGCCATACAGCGGCTCCTTTCTGTCAAAAATAAGGGCACGACAGCTTGAAAATACTGCCGTGCCCGGTTGGGGTTATGATGTTAAATTGCCTTTCGCATATTGTTTATATCGTCCACTTGTTCTGTCAGCCAGACAGCCGCCCCCGGCGGTTCACAAATCTTCAAACTTGGAAAGCAGGGAGCTGAACGCTCCCCACAGTTCTCCGTATCTGGTTTTTAAGTCTGCAATGTCCTCCTCATACAGATTGCCGGTACTGTTTACACGCCTTGCGATTTGGTTCAAATTGTTGGAGCAGGTACGCAGCAGGGCGGCCAGTTCCTTAACATCGGTCATATCCACCCGGACAACATAGCCGTCCACCGCCATTTTTCTGAGGTACGCCCTCTGGTTATGGGTGCCGAGCAGCTCCATCTTTTTGTCAATGATCTTTTTTTCTTCGGGCGATACCTTGAAATATAAAGGAATGGTACGTCCGCTGCGTGGATTCATTAAATTGCCACCTCCATCTCTTTGTCTTTCTTTGGTGCTGCGCTGGCAGCAGACTCCACACCCATGCGGCGCAGAAGCCGCTTGATGGAAGTCTTGCCGTCACGTTTTTGCCGCTCCTGGCCACTGGGTTTGTCTTTGCCGCCGATGTTCAGTGCAACATTTAAGGCTGCCAGCCGCTCAGATTTTTCTGCAAGTTCCGCTTCCTGGGGGAATGGGCGCTTGACCTCAACCTTGGCATCCTCCATCTGCTGGTTCAGATTGCTAAGGGCTGCCCTGTGCTGTTCCAGATTGTCCCGCATCCCCTCCAGCACATTGTCCATACGGGTAATATTGCCAAAGGGATCGCTGCCCGGTTCAATGGTATGGGAGCGGGTATGCTTCAAAGTAATCTGAAGCTTTTGGGAAAATCCGCTGTCAGATACCCACAGCGTCATGGGAAAACCACGGTATTCGCCCAGTTCCACTTTGTCGCTCAAATCTTTCAAACTTTCAAATGCAGCAATGATCGCCTGACCTGCTTCCTTTTTCTCCGTGTAGGTGGTGCCCATGACCGTCATGGAGAAATGCTCCTTGTCCGGTGGCGTATGGGCTTCCAGATGCCGGATGTCTGTTTCCAGGTCGGCAATCATTTCCTGTTCCCGTTTGATTGCCTGGGGATAGAACTTAATCAGGTTATCCTCCAGGGCGTACCGCTGGCTTTCATGGTTTGCCTTTAGCAGCTTCAGCTTCGTGACCTGTCCGTCCAGTTCTGTTTTTTCCATAATTCTGGGATCTCCGGATGCCAGCGCCTTGACCTCCGCATAGGAAAGAGCGGCTTCGTCCACATCTTCACAGGAACGGGACGGGTTCTTTCCGCTCATAAGCTGGCCGATGAATTTCTGTTTGTTTTCGATCAGCCCCCAGTTATAGGCATCAAAGGTTCCTTCCGTCACATACTTAAAGATTTTGACGCTCTTAAACTGGTTGCCTTGGCGCAGAATACGCCCCTCACGCTGTTCGATGTCCGCAGGCCGCCAGGGGCAGTCCAAATGGTGGAGCGCCACAAGCCGTGTCTGAACGTTGGTGCCAGCCCCCATCTTGGAGGTGGAGCCTAAAAGGACACGCACCTGGCCTTTCCGCACTTTAGAAAACAGTTCCGCTTTCTGAACGTCAGTCTTTGCATCATGGATAAAGGCAATCTGTTCCGGTGGAACGCCCTGTGCCATCAGCTTCTGTTTAATATCATCATACACATTAAAGGAGCCGTCCCCGTGGGGCGTGGAGAGGTCGCAGAAAACAAGCTGGGCACCTTTCTGGGGTTCCGTATCGTGCCAGACTTTCAGCACATTCCCCACACAGGCGTTGACTTTGCTTTCCGGGTCGTCAGGCAGTTCAGGATATGCCAGACGCTGATCCAGCGCCAGCTTCCTGCCGTCCGACGTAATCTTGAGCATATTGTCCTCCCTGGGTTCCACTAAGCGGTTTCTTACATCTTCCGCACGTTCTCCCAGTTCGGCAACCAGCTCTTTTTGAAATTCGCTGGGTTTTGTGACTACTGTGATATTTTCCGATGCAGGAACCGGCAGCTTTAACATATCGGCAGTCTGGATGTCCGCTGACTCTTTCCACATGGCCATCAGTTCCGGCAGGTTGAAAAACTTTGCAAACCGGGTCTTGGCACGAAAACCGCCGCCCTCCGGTGCCAGTTCCAACGCCGTGACCGTTTCACCAAATGCCGCCGCCCAGGAATCAAAGTGGTCAAGGCCGGTTTCTTTTAGCAGGTCATATTGCAGGTATCGCATCATAGTGTAAAGTTCCACCATGCTGTTACTGACCGGGGTTCCGGTGGCAAACACCACACCTTTCCCACCGGTCAGATCGTCCAGATACCGGCACTTGGCAAACATATCGCTGGATTTCTGGGCTTCGGACTGCCCGATGCCGGCAACATTCCGCATTTTCGTTGTGAGAAAAAGATTCTTAAAACCATGCGCCTCGTCCACGAACAGCTTATCGACACCCAGTTCCTCAAAAGTGACCACATCATCCTTGCGGCTCTGGTCATTTAACTTTTCCAGTTTTGCCTGCAAGGATTTCCGGGATTTTTCAAGCTGCTTAATGGTGTAGCGTTCGCCGTTCTGGGCTTTGGCTTCTTCAATGCCGTCAATCACCTGGTCGATCTGCTCCCGCAGGATTGCTTTCTGACGTTCCGGGGAAAGCGGGATTTTTTCAAACTGGGAGTGCCCGATCACCACCGCATCATAGTCGCCGGTGGCAATCCGGGAGCAGAACTTTTTCCGGTTCTGGGGTTCAAAGTCTTTCTTTGTGGCAACCAGCACTTTGGCACCGGGATAGAGCCGCAGAAAATCTCCTCCCCATTGTTCCGTCAGGTGGTTGGGCACAACCACAAGGTTTTTGCGGCATAATCCCAACCGTTTGCCCTCCATCGCCGCCGCAATAATTTCAAAGGTCTTGCCAGCGCCCACACAATGAGCAAGCAGGCTGTTCCCGCCGTAAAGCATCCGGGCAACGGCATTTTGCTGGTGGGGACGCAGCTTGATTTCCGGTGACATACCGGAAAAGCGGATATGACTGCCGTCATATTCACGGGGTTTGATACTGTTGAAGATCTCATTGTATTTTTGGCACAGCACTTCCCGGCGCTCCGGGTCTTTCCATATCCAGGACTTAAAGGCTTCCCGCACCATCTCCTGTTTCTGCTGGGCCAGCATGGTTTCTTTCGTGTTGAGGACACGTTTCTCCGTGCCGTCCGCATCATGAATGGTGTCATAAACCCGGCAGTCTCGTAGATTTAAGCTGTCCTCAATGATAGCATAGGCGTTCTTGCGCTTGGTTCCGTAGGTTACATAGGCAAGGGTGTTATTTGCGCTGTCACGGGTCTTGCCGCTGATATTCCACTCGCCGGTAGCAGCGGAATACCGTGCGGCAATGGTATCGCCCCTAAGATAGCCGGGGGTCTTTAGAAGTTCATAGGTAAATTGAGTGTAATACTTGGGGTCAATCCAGGTTGCGCCGATCCGCACATCAATCTCAGCGGCAGACAGGTCTTTGGGCTGCGATTGTTCCAGTGCAGATACGTTGACCGCATACGCCGGGTCACGTTCCGCCGCCACCCTGGCAGCCGCCAGCTTCTTCCGCACATTGCCGGAAAGGTACTCATCAGCGTTCTCCCAACCTGCCAGCGGATTATCACGCCCTTTTTCCGGGTTCTTAAAGATCACGCCGGAAAGTTCCTTTGCAATCTCCAGTTCCTCCCCAGGGCGGTCTAAGACTTCCGCCATAAAGAAAAGGTCAACGCCAGCCCGTTCCCCGATGGACACCGCCAGGGCTTCCACCGGGGTATCCACATGGTCAATGCGCTTTTTTTGGTTGATGGTGCGCTTGGAGAACATATCCGCCTTGCGCTCCAGGTTTCTGTCCTCGTCCAGCACTTCCAGGGAACACAGCAGGCAGTAGGAGCTGTCCTGCTCAAATGCCCGTTTGTTGCCAGTGCTGTTTAAAAGTCCCCATTTCGCGGTAAAGCTGTCATAGGCAGCGTTCAGCCGTGTCTGAAGCTGCGCAATCTGTGTATCGGAACCACCGTTTAGCTGGGTTTCAATTAAGTTTCGGGTAATATCCCGCAGGACGATCATACCCCGGATACGTTCCTCCGTGGCAGCCGGGACTTCGACCGGGATCAGCCCGCCATCTTCCTTGTAGTAAAGTTTTCCGTTTGCTTCGGTGTAACTGAAATTGCGGACTTCAGCAGGAGCGTCCAGCGTTTCGGTTGTCCGCTCCGGTGCAGCCGCTTCCTGCATCAGCAGGATTTTGTCCGGTGCGCTTAAATTTTCCACCGCAGCAGCAAGCTGTTCTTTTAGAACGATATCCGGCAGAGGCTTGCAGGCGGTTTCCTGCCCGTAGGGGCCGCTTTCCCATACCATAGAACCCAGAACCATTTCCGGGTGCTGTTCAAAATATTTGTTGACGGGAACACCGTCAGCGGTCTGGGAAACGTCTACCCAGTCCGGTATCTGCTCCGGCGGAGCGGCCCGCTTCTGCAAAAAGATGATGTCGCTGGTCACTTCCGTACCGGCATTTTTAAACGCATTATCCGGCAGGCGGATAGCGCCCAAAAGGTCGGCTCTCTCTGCCAGGTATTCCCGGACGGCGGTGTTCGGCTTATCCAGTGTGCCTTTTGATGTGATAAATGCCACGATACCACCTGGGCGCACTTTATCTAACGTCTTTCCAAAGAAATAATCGTGGATGAAAAAGTGCTGCTTATCATACCGGGCATCGGCTATCTGGTAGTTGCCAAAGGGCACATTGCCCACCGCCAGGTCAAACCGGTTATCGGCAAAGTTGACACGCTCGAACCCGTCCACTGTGATATGTGCTTGGGGATAAAGCTGCTTGGCGATCCTGCCCGTGATGGAATCCAGTTCCACGCCGTAAAGGGCAGTATCTTTCATGGAATCCGGCACCATGCCAAAAAAATTGCCGGTGCCCATCGCAGGCTCCAGCATGGTTTTGGGTTCTAATCCCATCTGCTCCACAGCATGATAAATGCTTTCAATGATGACCGGTGCGGTGTAATGGGCGTTTAGGGTCGAACCTCTGGCGGCTTCATATTCAGCCGGGGTCAGAAGTCCTTTCAGTTCGGCATATTCTATTGCCCACTTTTCATCGGAACCGTCAAACGCATGGGGAATGCCGCCCCAGCCCACATAACGGGAAAGGGTTTCCTGTTCCTCCGGCGTGGCATTTCGGCCACCGGCTTCCAGTTCCTTTAACAGCCGGATGGCAGCCACATTCGCCTGATACTTTGCTTTCGGGCCGCCCACTCCCAGATCGGGAGCAGTAATGCGGTAATTTTCTGCTTTGGGCGGCTGGGGCTGCACAGACGTTGCCGGTTCGGACGGCTCCGACAGCGGAGCGCCGGATGCAGCCAGTTCTTTCAGTTCCTTGTCCTGGGCGTCTTTGACCAGTTCCCGGACGTAAGACACCGGCTCATTCCTGAAAACCGGGAATCCGGTTCCGGCAGCAAAGGTATCATCCCGCAGGCTGACCGCCCCAAAATCATAGTCCACGCTTTCAATGATAAAAGTGCGTCCCTTGTCTGTGACCTGCATCCCGATGGGGATATAGTCTGCAATCTCCAAAACTTTCTGGACTTCGTAGGTTTCTCCCTCCGGGTGGGCAAACAGGGCGCTGTTTCCGTGCTGAAGCAGCTTTTCCCCCAATGCCTGCCAGCTTGCGGCAGAACCGGTGACGGAAGTTTCCCCAAGTCCCGGAATCTCCCTGGTGACGATCTTGCTCCCCAGGGCTTTGGCAGCAGTTTCTGCATCCTTGCCATAGAACAGGTATAGGTCATCCACTCGGACACCTGCCACATGGCCGGGGTATCCTGCTTTGAGCTTTAAGTATTCTTCGGTCATCGGCGTAAGGTTCGGCTCCGGCTGGGGGCTTTTTCCCTCTGCCGGTGCGCCCGCACGGGCTTCGCTGTCGGTGTGTTCCGGCAGGGGCAGGGTACTTTCCTGCCCGGATTCCTTTAAGGTCAGTGTACGCCCTAGGGCGGTATAAGTTTCGCCATTATCCTGGAAGAACACCGCAGGCAGGCCCGCCGCCTGTAACCGGTCAGCGGCTTCCTGCCAGCCCTCTCGGATACCTGCCACGGTCACTTTGCCCATTCCCGGCAGATCAACCGGCAGAAGCCAGGATACCGGCACCGCATCAAAAGCAGTCCGGGCATCTTCACCGTAAAACAGGCAATGCCCGCCGTTTTGGATACCGATCAATTCTTTCGGGTGCTTTTCTTTTAAGGCGTTGTAGGCATCCACATGGGGTAAAAGGGTTGTAGAGCCGGACGTTTCAGCCGGTTCTTCCGGTTCTGTCTTTCCTGTCACCCACGCAGGGGCATCGGGGTCATTTTTGTGCTGTTCCACGCTGGTACGGCGATCCGTTACCATATCCTGATAAGTATGCTCTAAAATATCGTCGATTAAGTATTCTCTGAAGTCCGGCAGCGTGGTGTAGGCTTCATAAAGGGCAGGGCGGCTGCCTTTCATACCGGACAGCAGTTCGTCCAGTTTTGCAGAAAGTTCTTCCTGGGCATCCAGCACATCTGTATCCCGTTCACGCAGGAAAGGATAGATCTCACTCTGTTCAATCAATCCGATCAGTTCCGGCAGCGCCGCTCCATAAAGCCGCTTCGGAGTAAGGGCTGCCGGTTTCGTTGCCTGGGCAAGCACTTCCTTGTGTAGACGGTTATGGAAAGCGGACACATCAAAATAGGCTTTGGTCAGTTCCATATCGTCCACGGCAAGCACCGCCCGCCTGATGGCGGCATCGCACTCGATTTTGATATTTTCCTCATCGGAATTTTCCAGGGCGTTGGAAAAGGCGTTATCCTGTAAGACCTGGGCTAAGACCACGGGCTGGAATTGCTCATAAATATCCCGGATAGTGCGCTTTGCCGGTTCCGCCTCCAGGGCGGACTCTGCTTCGTCACGCTCCAGCATAGACCGGGTGTGGTTTGCCAGTTCCTCCGGCTTCGGATTTTCATTTTCTAATTTCTCAAAAGCGTCATTCAAATATTCTTCCAAAACCACAAGCCCTTGTTTATCCAACAGTTCCTGTGTCTGTAAAATGATTTTCTCACGGGAGGATGGAGCATCCGTTTTTTCCGGTTCCGTATGCACCGCACTTTCTGAAAAATCAAAGGAAAGCTGTTCCGGCTCGTCCGCTTTTGCCATTTTGCGGCTCTGGCTCTTTAACCGCCGCAGGGCAGACTGGGCGGCATCCAGGGGCTTTTGTTCCCGGCTGGCTTTCGGCTGTTTCGCCGGTGCCGCCTTTTGGGGCGTATCCGCCGCCCTTTGGATCAGCGAATATGCGCCGTCTTTGTAAGCGGAAAGCCTGTCATACGCCCTGGTGCAGACTTCATAGCCATACTGTTTGGGTGTCAGGGACTGCAAGCCGTCTTTCATCACAGACAGCAGGCCGTCCACCTGCGCCGGATTATCAAGCATGGGACGAACCTGCTTCCAGCCGTCAAAGAATCCCTCCACCTGATAAGGGCGCTGTTCTTTGGCTGCATAGTGGAAAAAGGAATCCACATCACGGGAGAGGATAAAACGCTCATACTCCGGGAACCGTGCCTGATCGTCCGGGGTAAGGAACCGCCCGCTTTCCATAAGCTGATGGATACGGCGCTCCGCCTGGTTCCAGTTCAAAGAAGTTTCCGCATAAGGCTCCCCATAGCTGCGCTTGATCCTCATGCCTTTGGCGTCATGCCAGGTATCACGGATAGAACTGCCACCGCCGCCAGTGCCAAAAGCTTCTTTTAGATAATCCTGTCTTTCTTTGCGGTCTGTGTGATTCTGGAAAAACACATAAACTGCCAGCTTGCTGTCCGAATAGCTGCCACCTGGGGCAAGCACCTCATTGATTTCGTCCTCTGTAATAAAAGTGGGGCGTTCTTCCTTGAACTGCCCATCCAGTGGAAAAACTTTTACCGGGATCTGCGCCTGCTCAAGCCGGTGCAGAATGGCGTTGGGGCGGTGAAAATGGAACCGCAGGATTTCCCGGTTCTCCTGGTAAGCATCGCAGAAGTTCTCCATTTCTTTTACAACAGCCGCTAACTGCTCCGGGGATTGAAGCAGCTTTTCCAACTTAGCCGTATCCTCCGGGAAGCCGCCCCTCTGCATATAAATTCCATCCACAGTGGGGAGAAGTCCGGCTTCCTTTGCCCCATCGCCAAAATCCTGACGGAGATACCAAAGCTGTGCCGCCAGCTCCTTAAATTCATTTCCTTTGACCTGGCCTGCCTGTTTCGCAGAAAGATATTTGCCGGTTTCCACCAGCCTGCGGATACGGCTTTCTACCTCCGTCCAGGACAGGCGCAGGCTCTCTTTGTCATAGCGGGCACTTTTACCGCTGTTGATAGAAAACCCGTTTTCATCAAACCAGACCGCATATGGAGCGCCGCCTATGGTAAAGCCACGCCCACCGGTGCCGAACTCTTTGCGTAAGGATACCGCCATTTCTCCCGTAGGAGCGCCAGCCTGATACTGGGCATAAATACGGAGCGCCCCGGCAGGTTCGTTGGTTCCGGCAGACAAAATCCGCTCGACTGCCTGCTCCGGCACCATGCCCACAGAAAAAGCGGGGGCGCTTGCCTCCGCTTGTGACTGGGCGATCTGTTCAATCTGTTCCTCCACGGTGGGGAACAGGGACATTTGTGTAAAAGACGGGCTGGCATCGGAATAGGGGCCGTCCATCTCCACAGACGATAAAACGGCAGGCTCGCCGCCTGCCGTCCGGGTGTCTGTATTTAACTGTAAATCAGGTCTGCCATCACGATCTCCTCGGCTCTCTGCCGGATGTTGTTCATCCGCTGTACCCATTCCATCTGATTGGCTGCTTTCAGTTCCTCCGTCACGCCCTCGCTCATCGCCAGTTCCGCCATCACGCTCTCTACCTGCTGGTTCGCCGCCTGGTCGATCTCCGTCAGATGTGCCCACAGGGTTCCTTTCAGCAGCATCGCCGTGTAAGCCGCTTTCCGGTGTTCCATCAGATATTTCTCCCTCGCCCTGCCGTACCGGGTCAGGGTTTCCGGTTCGTTCTCCTTGCTGTCCATCACGATGTTCGGAATCTGATAGCCGTTCCGGTTGGTGTATGTCAATTCGCTCATCTTTGCCGCTCCTTTCACGCTTTAAAGTATTAAATTGTTCATCTTCATTATAGGACACATCCGGCTGTTTGGCAAGGCTTTTTTTCGCCTGTCTGATCTGCTCCAGTTGGATATTTTTTACTGCCTCACCAATCTCCATTAAAATGGTGCGGTTGGCTTCAGCGGTGGCAGTGCCCAGGCAGGCCAGGGTGCCCACGTTGTTAAAGTTCGTGATGCCCCGCAGATCGTCTGCGTCGATATAGAGGGAAGCATCCAGCCCACAGCGGGTTAAAACTGCATACTGGACGCTGGCTTTTATAGTGTCACGGAAAATGACCTCAATGTTGTGGTCGTCCATCCCCTCTAAAAAGCTGTCCTCCACCTCATAGTGCAGGTCACGGAGATATTCCCCGTAGTGTTCCTCCGCCACTTTTGATGCTGCTTCCATCAGGCACTCGCCCAGGTCGCCGCCCTCCGGAATACCGAACGCTTTTGCCAGCCGTTCCATAACTGGGGCATGATAGGCTTCCTCCATTCTCCAAAGCCACGGGGCTTTGCCGCCTTTTACCCTATGGGTATCGGAAACGTCGTGGACGTTCTGGATATAGGGTCTGCCGCCTGTGCCTTTGCGGATCAGGCCGATTGCATTGGAACCGGCGTTGACCCAGCGGTGCATCTTGTTATTCCACGTTTCGATGTCCGCACAGGCGACTGCATCCGGGCGCTGGATATAGATTAAAAGCTGGTCGTCAAAATCATAGCTTTTATAAAACCGGGATGCGGTAGTCAGAAACTTCTGCCAGTTTTCCGGCGTTTTCGTCACTTCCTGCTGGGCTTTCTGCGCCAACTCGGAAATATACAGAAACCATCTGTTTGCCATTGTGACCTCCTTTCAAACGAAAAACGCCCAGAACCTGCTTTTTTACAAGTTCTGGGTGTGGTTCTTAGATAAACTATTTAGTAATTTTGTTTTGCCTGTTCCGATAAATGGCGGATCAATTCTTCCGGGGTTGGAATTTCTCCCTTACACGGAACACGGCTCTGGTAGGTTTTGGTTATCCCGTTATTATTTAGTGGATTGGTATATGCGTCCGTAATAGCGGCCTGCATTTCCCGCTTGACTTCTTCCACACTGACGCCATACTCTTTCGCCACTTTCCGGTATATCTTCCTCATATTCATAAAAGCTTCCTCCTAAGTAAATACTGTAATCGCCTGAATGATTCGATTATAAGCGATATAAACACTCAATTCAATAGAAACAGGCGTTACAATCGCTCGGTTTTGTCTTCGGCGTGAATTATGATTATCTACAGGGAGGGAATAGCAAATGGAAGAACAATTTATTCGTGAACGGCTTTTCAAACTCCGGGAAGAAAAGCAGGTTTCAGAACGAAAAATGAGCCTGGATTTAGGACACAGCACCAGTTATATCCGTGGCATCACATCCGGCAGGTCGCTCCCGTCTATGAGCGAGTTCCTTTATATCTGTGAATACTTAGGTATCACACCATCAGAATTCTTCAAAGAAGAAAAAGAAACCACTTTGATCCAACAAAAAGCGATTGACTATATCTATACCATGACGGATGAGGACATCCAGTTACTGATTGGATTTATTGAACGGATGAAGTACACAGACGAATAACAGGCGGTATCTGAAAAGAACGGATACCGCCTGTTTCTTATTATCGGCGCTCCTTATTCTTTCGGTTCATATCCTCCAAAACCTTTTTCTGTGCTTCAGACAGCACCCTGGGCGGGGCAATCTTGACCCACTTCTTGGGAAGTGAGTATGTCAGGCCGCCGTAGCCATTGTCGCCGGTCTGCGTGGCCTGTTCCGGGTGGCTCTGGCACAAGCTGTTCAGAGTGTTCTGCAATCTGGTGTTGTAGGTATAAACCGCAGCAGTGGATTCACTCTCATTAAAGAGAATGATCGTTTCCTGCTCATACTTTGTCAATCTCATAGGCATTACCTCTCCAAATCTTTCCGCTTCGCCGGGGGCTTGGCTTCTGTATGCTGTTCCGGCTTTTTCGCAAGCTGCTTCCGGATCGAGGGCTTTTTCTCCGGCTTCTTTTGTGGCTCTTTCCTGGAAAAATCCTTTTCCCTCATCTGCCTAAATGCGGCAATCCCGCCAGTTTCATCCGTGACAGGGGCATACATCTTTGGAATCTTAAACATCATGCCGTCCAGACTGATGCCGCCGTAGTAATTCCCGTGGGCATCCCGTTCTTTCTGAAGCAGCACGGTCTTATCAGCAAGGATAAAGCCCTCCATTTCATGCTTATACACCAGGCCGCAGGGAATCCCGCCAGACTGGGTAATGGCGATTTCTTTGCCCACTGGCTCAAAGGGATTCTCCACCGGCGCATCCTCCAGCACACGAAAAGCGGTAGGCTTGCCCCGCTTGCTCCTCTCGGCAACTTCATAGATATGGGCATCAATGTAGCTGCCGTTTACCCTGCGGTTAGAGGACTCATAAAAATCCGGGCTGGACGCACAAGGCGTTAAAAGGATGCCGCCTTTGACAATGTACTGATCCTGGGTAATCTCACTGGGTTCAATATACCGCTCAAAGCGGTTGACCGGCACGACCCGCAAAAGCGGCGTTTCCTGTTTTTGCTCCTGCATTGCCAGCGCCGCCAGCGCCGCCGCACGCTTCTCCTTTTCAGCAGCTTCCGCCTGTTCCATTAAAAACGCATAGTCCAGGGCTTCCAGCTTTGTCTCCTGCAGGCGTTCATCGGAGAGCAGTTCATAGATTGCCCTCGACATGGAAAATTCCGGGTTGTCAAGCTGCCCGCCGTCCAACTCCTGAAAATCCTGATTGAAAAAGGTGTAATCGTAGCCGTTGTCACAGGTCTGGATTGCCAGGTAACGGGAGCCGCCGTCAATGGAAAATCCCGCTTCTTCCGGGTTTTGCAGGTTATTGAGAATCCCATCGATCATGTTGCAGTTTTGCTCCATGCTCATTTCAGCGGTTCGCAGAATATTTTGCGGGGCGATTTCTTCCAGCCGTTTCATAAGCTCCTGTGCTGCCAGCACCGCCTGGGGATCACGGCCATCGTCGATAAAGCCCAGCAGATAGCTTTTCAGCCCATCCGTTTTTCCCGCAAGCAGCATCGCTTCGGTATCCCGGATGTTTTGTGCTTTGTCCTCAACGGTGTCCATGTACTCATAAGGGTCAAAATCCTCCACAAACTGGTCAAGGGCAGCCGCCAGCCCGTGAATCTCCTCCGGGGCAGGTACTTTTTCTTCATTTCGGTTTACATCCGCCATAGGTTACTCCTTTCCTTTGGTTTTCGGTCTGGGCGGCAGCTCGATCTTGTAATTCACATACTTTTCGCCGGTATCTGCCAGCACCACCACAGCGTCATAGAGTACGCCTTTTTTCTCGCTGAACAGACCTTTCATCTTGATACGTCCATTCTTCAAGAGCGCCGCCGCCATCGGTTTGGTCAGTTCCTTGTGCTTGGAAGTGAAAAAACGGTCATCTTTCCACATGGAAAACTGGCACTCCCGGTTGGAGCAGTAAAAATTCTTTTTGCCCTCCAGCACATCAGAGCCGCAACGTGGGCATTTCCCGATGACCTCCCTCTGCTGGAACAGGGAAGTATCCGCTTTGACGGCACTGTACTGGGCAACCAGATCGGACACCATCTGCTCAATGCCGCCCATAAACACATCGGGAGCCTGTTCGCCACGCTCCACAGCTTTTAAGCCAGCTTCCCACTGGGCGGTCAGTTTGGCGGATTTTACGCTGTCCGGCAGCACCACAATCAAGTTGAAGCCCTTTTTTGTGGGCAGAAGCTGTCTGCCTTTGCGTTCCAGGAAACCGCCACGCACCAGCTTTTCCAGAACGCTGGCACGAGTGGCAGGCGTGCCCAGGCCCGTGCGCTCTGCACCCTCGATCTCAGCAAATTCTTCGGCGCTGGCGTGTTCCATAGCTGATAAAAGCAGATCTTCTGTGAAATGCCGGGGCGGGCTGGTGGTTCCCTCTTTGGCGGAAACCTTGACCTTTTCAAAGGTCTGCCCCTCTGCAAGCGGCGGCAGGGCTTTGACATCCTCGTCCTTGGAATCATCCTCTGGCTTCTTTTTCAGCGTGACAAAGAAAGCCTGTTCCACCGCCTTAAAACCGGGCGATACTACCACACGCCCTTTTGCCGTAAAGGTAACGCCGCCACAGAGAAGAACAGCGGCGGTATCCTCATAAAGATGCTTTTCTCCCACAGCACACAACAGGCGCACCGCTACCAATGTCAGGATATTGCGTTCCCCGGCAGGGAGTGAGGAGAGGTCAGCACCGGAAATCTGTTTTGTGGGCAGTAATGCGTGGTGGTCGCTGACCTTGCTGTTATTGATAACACGGGACGCATCCACATCGGAAACCGGTACGGAGAACGGCAGTGCGGACGCCGCCAGCTCACACAGTACCGGAATGGTGTCTTTCATATCCTCCGTCAGATAATTGGAATCCGTCCGGGGGTAGGTCAGCAGTTTTTTCTCGTACAGTGCCTGGGCATAGTCAAGCACCTGCTGGGCGGTATAGCCAAACAGCCGATTCCCGTCCCGCTGAAGCGAAGTCAGGTCATAGAGCTTGGGCGGCTGGGTGGATTTCTGCTTCTTTTCCACGGACTGCACAACAGCCGCCTGCGTGCTGCAGGCGGCTGAAAGATGGTCGGCAGCTTTTCGGTTCTCACACCGTTCACTCGCTGCGGTAAACTTCCCGCAGTCCAGCACCACCGTATAAAACTTTTCCTTTTTAAAATTGGAAATGGCAGTTTCCCGGTCTACCACCAGGGCAAGGATTGGGGTCATAACTCTGCCGATGTTCAAAGTTTTCCGGTACAGGGTAGAAAATAGCCTGGTGCCGGAGATGCCCACCAGCCAGTCCGCCTTGGCACGGCACAGGGCAGCTTGATACAAAAGGTCATAATCTGTGCCGGGGCGCAGGTTCTCAAATCCCTCCCGGATTGCAGAATCTTCCATACTGCTGATCCACAGCCGTTCAAAGGGTTTCGTACATCCGGCATGGTCATAGACCAGCCGGAAAATCAATTCCCCCTCACGCCCCGCATCCGTAGCGCACACAAGGCTTTCCACATCCGGGCGGTTTATCAGGGAAACCAGCACCTCATACTGGTCTTTTTTATCCGGTGCCACTGTGTATTTCCATTTTTCCGGGATAATGGGCAGATCTTCATAGCACCACTTGGAATACCGGGCGTCATAAGCGTCAGCCGCTACCAGCCCGATGAGATGCCCCACGCACCAGGACACCACATAACCGTTGCCCTGCAAATATCCCTGTCCACGTTCCTTTGCGCCCAGCACGGCGGCTAAACTCTGCGCCACGCTGGGCTTTTCTGCAATTACTAACTTCAAGCCGTTTTCCTCCTTTCGCTCATCAGCTTTTTGTAGCAGATACCCACACAGCGCCGCCCCTTGCCATAACCACAGTCATAGCAGGGGGAATCGGGGGCAGGTGCCGGCCTTTCCTCCGACGCCTGCCGCCCAGCGGGTTTCTGCTGCATCATCCGTTCCAGTCCGGGGTTATCAGAAAACAAGGTCATCGTCGCCCTCGATGGGAATGTCCTCGTTATCTTCTTCATAAAGCCTGCGCTGTTCGGCTTCTTCTTCCTCGGAAAGTTCCTCCTGACCTGCATCCTCGCCGGTTGCTTCCTCATCTTCGTTGACGGTAGGCTCCTCCGGCCCCTCAAACTCAAAATCGTCGATGTCCTCGGCATCATCCAGATCATGCTTCGGCTTATAAACCTTGAAATAGTAGCCCAGGCCGCCAGCCGCCAGCGCAGCCACGATCACAAGGAACATCATGCTGTTGTTACTCTTGGGGGCGGGCTGCTCCGGTTCGGTTTCCGGCGTTTCCGGTGCTGACGGTTCCTCCGGCTCGGCAGGAGCGGCGGGTTCCGGCTCTGACGGTGCGGTCGGTGTGACAGTCTGGCTGTCCGTGTCTTTTTGTGCCAGCGCCATCAGGTCGCTTTCCGTTACGGCATTGAGGAAATACACATTTTCGCCGTCACGCTGCTTGTCGATGATGAGGTAAAACACGTTTTCATCCGGGGTCATAATGGTATAAAACTCCTTGCCCTGTTCATCGGTAGCGTTATCAACCACCGTGGCGCTGCCGTCCGGGGTAAACGGGTTATCCTCCGTTTCCTCTATGGCAACCGGGCTTACCGCAGACGGGTCTTTTCCGGTATCCGCTTTATTTGAGGAAGAAGCAGTGCTGCCGGTAGGCTTTGCCGTCTGCCCGGTAGAGGCAGCCCCGCCAATGCCAGACTGTGAAAGCGTGGTGCCGGTGCCCACACCCGTGGGTGTTGTAACCGTTGATGCAGGAACAGACGGACTTGTGGGAGAACTGGAAGTCTTATTGTTGTCTTTTTTCGGTTCCTCATAGTAGGGATTGTTAAGCTGGGTCATGCGGCTTTTATTCCCGGCACGGTCAGTGGCCTGGATCGTGATCTGCTCATAATTGTCCGCATAATCTTTCAGGCGAATATCCAGAGTGCCATTATTCAGTTTGGAAAAAGAATTGCCGCAGACGTAGATTTTATCCACGCCGGAGAGGTCGTCGCTTGCTTCTACACGGAGCAGTTCGCCCTCAATTCCCGCACGGATTGTCGGGGCTTCCCGGTCAAAGACCTCAATGTAACGGTTCTTGGTGTGGGACTTTCCGTTTTTATCGGTCACGGTCACATAAATAGTGCAGTTTTCGGAGATTTCCAAGAATACCTTGTCCTTATCCACCAGATCGTCCGTCAAATCAATCCAACTTCCACCGCTGTTGATTTTGGCTTCCACGGTATCCCATCCGGTTTTATTGACATCCTTAATGCGGATTTCCACGGTTGCCCGATTGGTGTACCAGCCATCCGGGGCAAGAATGGAAATGGTAAACTTGGGGTCAGCTACTTCCGTCTCCTTGCCCTCGCATTTTGTCAGGTCATTCTTGCAGATCACGCAGCCTGTATTGACCGCACCAGCGGTACACTTATCGGTACAGGTGCATTTTTCCGGCTCGGCAGGCTGTTCCGGCTCCGTGGGCGTATCCGGCTCCGTAGGCTGCTCCGGCTCCACCGGTGTATCCGGTACTTTCCCAATGCACTGTGCCCGGTCAGACTGGCAGACGGCGCAGTCAGGATTCACCGCATCCTCCTGGCACAGAACCGTGCAGACACAGGCTGTCGGTTCTCCTGCCGGGGGAGCGGTACACAAATCCATATCGGCAGCGCAGGCGGGGCACTCGGTATTGTGATCGTCCTTGGTGCATTTCTTCTCGCAAAAACAGGGTAGTGTGTTCGGTTCTGCCGCCTGCCCTTTGCAGGCATCGACATTTTCTCTACACACCGGGCACTCCTGATTGGGAGTTTCCACAGAGCATTTCGTGTCACAAATGCAGGCAGGCACATCGTTGCCCGATACGTCCTGCGCCGCAGCCATGCCCAAAAGGGGCATTGTTAAAAGGAAGATGGAGAGCATCATGCAGACCATTCCGGTCAGCCGCTTACTCCGCTTCATGTTCAGATTCTTCATGTTCGCTATCCTCTCTTTCCATAAAATCAGGCGTCCCGGCTTTAGATCCACGGAACGCCTTGATAAATGCTGCCAGTTCCTCCGGGGCTACATCCAGCCCACGAACCATACCAACAATCTCCATATTTTCCAGTTCAGTCTTTTGCTGTTCCAGTTCCCTAAGCCGGGTCTGCTGGACAGCGATTTTTTCTTTTACCTTGTCGATCTCCGACAAGACTTTCTGCAACTTGTTACTCAAGTCAAAACCTCCTTTTGCTTTTTCCAGCCGGTCGGATCATAATTGCAAAAATCCGGGACCGCCCGGAAAAGACGCTTATTATTCACCCAACGCTGTAATTTCCTCGTAATCGGCGGGGCCGTGGCTTTTTCATAGATCATCACATAAGGGTCATATCCCATGTCACGCAGAGTATAAATCCGGTACAAATCCTGCTCGTGGCTGCTCCCGTAATTCGTCAGCACATAGACCCGCCGTTTCCGGTAATCCTTTACATTGGTTAATTCCGCAAAACGCTTAAAATAACCGGTCAAATCATCTTCTGGATTATCCCATGCAAAGTGCAGCATCTTTGTTTTAACACGGTTTAGTGCATCCACTTTTTCCGGGGTAATCAGACGCACATCAAGCCCCTGTGTAAAATCCACGGTTGCCTTGCTGTCTGCAAGCTGGCATAAAAGGTTTTCCCAGTCCGGACAGGCTAAGAGGTTTGCATCTAACAATTTAATTTCCTTTTCCCCAGACCAGAATTCGGAGAGGTCTGCCACCGCTACCGCTTTTCGTCCCTCTTTTTCTCCCACAATACAGAACCCGCAGCCACGGGGACAGCCCCGTGACAAAAAACCGTAGGCAGATCCCAAAAACTGCGGGTATAGAGTATAATCAGGCCGAGTGTGTTCAACTTCCCACGGGAGCCGGTTCTTCAGACCATATCCGGTGCCTCCACGGACAATCTCATCTGCATGGATGGTTCCGGCATAATCTTTGGAATAGCTGTCAGTGAATACACGGCTCATATAGACAAGATCATAATGTTTCCTGCCATCATGCCATTCCACAGAATCGCCTCTTGCCTTGTGATAAGCAGAGAGTTTCATCAGGCACAAGTTCGGCCACCTGTGTCCATCTACATCAATCAATCCTATTTTAATCGAGATCATCTCCTTAATTTAATCTGCCTATGGCGTAGAAATGCTGCGACCAATAGCTGCTGTCAGTCCTTGCGTACTGAATCGGATTGCCGCAGTGAATCATCATATTATTACCGACGTAAATCCCCACATGGCTCACCGGCCCAGGGGAGTTATAAGTGCCGGTAAAGAAAATGATGTCGCCGGGTTTGGCCTCCGACATTGGGATATGGGCGCATTGGTTATAAATGCCCTGGGCTGTGGTGCGGGGCAGGTTGTGGACACCGCTGTGCGTGTAAACATAGCAGACAAATCCGCTGCAATCAAAGCTGGTACTTGGAGAAGAACCGCCCCAGACGTAGGGGAACCCTAAATATTTTTCAGCTTCTGTGATCAGTGCGGCAAAATCAGGATCAGCCAGGGCTTCCCCCGGAATGTCGTAATCTTCACCGGCGCTTTCATTGGCGTAAATATCGCCGCCGAACAGATAGGGTTTATTCCCTTTTAAGGAAAGCGTGGCCGTATAGCGTTTTTTCTGCTCCTCGTCCAAGTTCTCCAGAGCAACCGCCCCGAATCCTTTGTTTCTAAGGGTCACATAGAGGATGTAATACTCATATTCCTCCTCATCCTCCGTGGTTTCCCCGGTTTCCGGGTCAGTGGAAGTAACCGTGCGGGTTCTGATCTCCACCACCTCACGGGTGGTCAGGCTGTATTGCCTGTCAAACATGGCTTCCAATTCTGCCTGCACCTGGGCAGGCGTAAAAGCGTCAAACTTTGCCGTCAGATAGGAAATCAGTTCATTGGGGTTATGTCCGATGCTGTCCACATCGTACCGGTATTCATCATAGCCAGAGTGGGTGCGCTCGATGTTTGCCAGTTCATTTTGCAAAGCAGTTTCCAGAGCGGTGTAATTGGCTTCCGTTTGAATGATGTCAGGATCTTCCGAAGTGTAGGAAGTTCCCAGCACGGCGCTCATGGCTCCGTCCATCATTACAGAGCAGGAAGAAAGGGACGAAAACACCATAATAATCAGCATGGCAATCGCACCAGCCATCACCAGCCCGCCCTTATGCTCCTGTACCACAGTCGCCACAGTCTGACCGATGCTGCCAAACATATCCTTTGCTTTCTGAACAACCGCCGAACCCTGTTTCTCCGCTTGCTTTGCTTTCCGAAATTCTTTAGCATACTGGCGCTTAATCCGCTGTTTCTGAATAAGCCGCTTGACCATGCTTTCCTGCAATTCCGGGTTATCACGGACAGCGGCATGGTAAGCGGCGCTGACATTCGCCCGATTGACCTGGGCTTCCAGTTTCTCCACCCGCTTATAAGGGGCGTTCTGCCGATACTTACGGATTTCATGGCTGGCGAGAGCAGCGGCCCCCTCAGACGCAAGTTCTGTCCGGTGGGCGGCTTTTGTGCCCACGTTTTCCTCCTCGACCTGATGAAGTTTGGAGTGGACGCCGGCACTGGCACTCTGTACCATACGCCTGCCCGCTTTTTTCGGCAGGGCTTCCTGACCACGTTTTTTCTCCACTTCCTCAAACCGGAGCGTGTGCTTCAACTTGCTTTTTTCGGGGTCAAGTTCTTTTTGCAGGCGCAGCTTTTTCTTCTTAGGCACTTTCTTTTTCGCTTTTTCCAGATTCGTGCCCAAAACCTCCGCCTTGTGTTCCGCACGGGCAGCCCGTTCCTCCGGGGTGAAATTCAGCCGTTTGCTGCGCTCCACATCGTCAGCATCGTAGATGTTGGCTTTTTTCTTCATGGCAGACCTCCTTATGCTGCCAAGTCCGCAGGCTTCGTGGTCATAACCCGATACAGCTTCGTATCCGTGGGGAATTTATCGACAAAGGGTATGATCTTATCCCCAAAGAACAAAAGCCCCTCACCGGCATCACTGTTCGTGATGTGCGCCAGTTCCTGGGGCGAGATGCCAAGACGCTGTGCCAGAATGTTCCGGTCACTGGCTGCCTGGTTCAGCATCAGGATAAAATCGCTGTTTTCCAGGATATTTTCAATCTCCGGGCTTTCCAACAAGTCTTTCACATTTTGAGTCAGAGCCGTCGGGATGCCGTTCCATTTTCGGAATCTCTTGTAAATTTCTGCGGTGTAGGCAGCCGTCTGCGGCTCCTTTAAAAGCAGGTGGAACTCATCTAAGTAGATACGGGTGGTCTTTCCGGCATAGCGGTTCACGGTGGTACGCTGCCAGATGTTATTCTGGACAGTCAACATACCGGGCTTTTTCAGATTCTGCCCCAGACCGCTGATGTCATAGCAGGCCACACGGTTATCAACATTGACGTTGGTTCGGTGGTTCAGATAATTGAGGGAACCAAATACATAAAGTTCCAGTGCCGTAGCAAGTTCCTGTGCCTGTTCTTCCTGCTGTGCCCGCAGGCACTCATACAAATCACCCAGGATCGGCATATTCTCCGGTCTGGGGTCTTTGATGAGCTGGCGGTAGATTTTGGGGATACAGCGGTCAATGACCGATTTCTCAATGGGCTTCAAGCCGCCCTGGGCGGCGGACAAAATCAGTTCACAGAATGACATGATAAAGTCCGCTTTCATCAGAAGCGGATTCTCGCCGGTATTCGTGGTCAAGTCTACATCCAGAGGATTGATATAATCGTGACTGTCCGGGGCAAGCCGGATCACCTGTCCCGAAAGCTGCTGGCACAGGGAAGTATATTCATTCTCAGGATCGAGGAACAAAATGTCATCCGTGGTATGCAGATAGACATCTGCCGCTTCCCGCTTGCAGCTAAAGGATTTACCGGAACCGGGAGTTCCAAGCACCACTCCGTTGGGACACTTGAGCGTTTTGCGGTCAGCCAGAATCATCCGGTTTGTGGTGGCGTTTAACCCATAGTAAACGCCTTTGGGCTGGAACACCTCACAGGCACGGAACGGCAAAAAGATTGCCGTCCCGCTGGTGGTAAGCCCACGCTGGATTTCCACCTGGTTGATACCGATGGGCAGCGCAGACACAAAACTCTGTTCCTGCTGATAGTCCAGCCGGATCAGATCGCAGTTCTGGGTATTGGTAATGCCGTTTGCGGAGTAAATCAGATTTTCCAGCTTCTGACGACTGGCCGCCGCATGGACAACCAGGATCGTAACCATAAACATTTTCTCGTCATGGTTCTGCAAATCCTCCAAAAGTTTCTGGGCTTCCTTGCCGAATGTCACAAGGTCGGGCGGCAGGATGTCCATATCAAAGCCAGAGCGGACAGCCCGTTTCTGTTCGTCAATCTTTGCCTTGTCCAGATCACTTAGCTTGCGCTTGACCGCTTTCAAGGCGGCATTCTGGTCGAGGGCTTTGGCATGGATGCTGACGATCTGACTCCCCTCTATGTTCAAAATGCTGTTTAACAGCGTGTCATACAGTTTGGTTGCCCGGATCTGCAAAAAAGAAACCGCCCCGAAAGATGCGCCGGAACGGAAATAGCGCCCATCCTTGAAGAAGAATGAGCTGGGGGCAATATAGTCTTTGCTGGACAGCCCTGTGTGCTTTAAGGAATCCCAGTTAAAACGGAACTTCCGGTTTTCTTCCAGATGCAGGCACCTATGGAGAAGCGTCAGCCGCTCATAACCGTCCATCGGATGTGCGGCAACCGTCAGGGAGCGGAAATGTCCCACCACATCATTGTCGATCTGCTCTAGGCGGGAACGGGCCTGCCTGATGCCGTCTGTTTCAATGGTATAGGTCAGGCAGATACGGCGCTCATACCGGCTTTTGGAAACCTGCCGCACCAGCATATCACTGTACTCCTTTCGGATTTCATCGAACTGGTCGCGCTGGGGATTAAGGGCAAGCATCTTCCGGTATTCCACCAGGTCTGCCGGGTAGCAGATCACGGAAAGTTCAAAACCCACAGACGGCCCGAAATAGTTGACCAGTTTGCAATAAAGCTCAAACAGAACCGCCTTTTCATCGTCAGACGCTTCGGCATAGTTGATGTCATCGCAGAGGACGCTTTTACTGTAAAGCCGGTTTGTGATGCGGCAGATGCCGTCCGGGTACATTTCTTCATAGGGAATGGTCTGTTGGGCGGTCTTTGCAATTTTACCCTCTTTTTTTGCCCGCCGGATTGCCTTTTCCACACGCCTTTTGTCGGCGGCGGTCAGCTTGGTGTCGGGCCGGATCACGAGATGTTCCCAGCCCACGGCTGTTCTTGCCGGTGGTTTTGTTCTGAATGGAAACAAGTTGTTGTACCTCCTTTTCATAGCGTGCCTGCCGCTCCAGGGCGGCAAACCGATTGTTGGTCTGGTAAGGTCTGGCCGCCGGTGCGAGCAGCCGGACACGGATGATATTTTTCAGAATCTTTTCCAAAGGCTGCCCGTTCTTCTCATACAGCCCGAACAGCATAAAGGGTGCTGCCAGGGCAATCAGAAGAAGCAGGGCAAGGTCATTCCCCAGGGAGTGCCGGGTCAAGAAATAAGTTCCCGCTCCTGCAATTCCGCCGAGGGAAAAGCAGGCAATCTGGCGCTTAGTCAGCCCAAAAGCCACCTTGTCCTTAACCTCGGTCAAGTCTTTGGTAATCGTCACATAAGCCAATCAAAACCCTCCTTTCTCAAAACTTAGTGTGCGTTTAGGATGCTTTTCGCTACAGAGCCGGTCTTAAACAAGCTGAAGCACAGAAGCACCGTGTAGGCAGCGCAGCTCCAGATGGAAGCCTGCAAATCCCCGCCCAGGGAAAGAGCATTGACCAGCACGGCATAAATGCCGACGCAGATCATGATTAAGAAGCCTTGCAGCCCTAGGGCGGCAAGCCCCCGGACGTAATTGGTGCCGATGTTGCCCCATTCCCGGTTCATAAAGGTGGCAAAGGGCAACGGGCCGACACTGGCGTAAATATAAATTTCAATCATCCTGCCATACAAAATAACCGTGATGATAAGCCCCATCGCTTTCATGGCAAAGGATACGACCCAGGTTTCCAGCATCAAGGCGAACAGATCTCCAAGCCCCGTGGCCTGAAGCTCCGTCGTGATGTTGGCGATTGCAGAGGAAATGTCGATGCTGGCGTTGGTATCTATGACACCGGCACTCCTTTGAACCATTGTCTGCGCAACCTGGAAAATCGCCATGATGAAATCAAAGGTATGATTAACGATGATTGCCGCCGCCGCTGACTTGAACGCCCATTTGAAGAACATAAAGGTATCAATGTCGTGCATATTGTTCTTCTCGATAATCATGGAAATCAGTTCATAAGTCAGGACGGCGGCGATCACAAGCCCCGCTATGGGGACTACCACATTCCTGGACAGCGTAAGAATAATGGAAAAGACGCTGGAATTCCAGGACTCCGGCGTCTTTCCCACTTCGGTTGCGATTGTGGCAACCTTGCTGTTGACATCGCTAAACATACTCGACAGATTGCCAGTGATGGCCCCGATTAAGAAGTCTTTCAGCCACTGTTCAATGGCGTCGATTATGCTTTGCATAAGCCGCTACCCGTGCCGATTAGACGGTAATCAGGCTGGACAGCAGCGGAACCACCTTCAGGCCGAGAAGCATAATACCGCCGCCCGCCATGAGCTGCTTGACACCCTGGCTTTTGGAAGCAGGGTTGTCGGCCCCGTAACCTTCCATAAGGTTGACCACACCCCATACGCCAACGCCGCCGCCCAAGGCAACAACCAGAGTGGACATCGTAGAAACAGCAGTCGTAAAGAAACTCATAAATAAAATCCTCCTTGAATTTGAAAATATGTTGGTTCGTTGTCGGTTTGATTTTTGGATTGGAGAAATGTTCTTCCAGGCTCTGCACGGATGGGCGGACGGATATGCTTTTTCATCCGAACCGCCGTTTTAGAAAACTCCGGGCAGATCAGGACTTTTGCCTGGGAACGGTCACAAAAGGCGGCCATTGCGCCATAAGAAAAAGCACCGCTCAATGCCTTAGCTATCGTTTCCAATACATTAACTGCTTCATCATAAAATCCCATTTTGACCTCCCGTGTAATGAATTGCCGGTATCCGGCTGTTTTTGGTAAAAAGAAAAAGCCCCACCGATTTCAAAGCCCGCAAAGGGCATCGGTGGAGCCTTTAGGCAGCCGCTTGGTGCTGTTTTATCTCTCCGAGGTCATAGACCTCAAATTCTTCTTCCGGCTTGACTTTGAGCCGGTGTTGCAGATATGCCTTTACATCAAAGGCAAACTTGGGATTGGCATCTGCTGTGTACTTGTACTGGGGATGCTTCGTCAGATCGTACTTCTTGGAGTAGAACGGACGGACGCCCTGCACCTGGACGATGCAGCGGCTGGAGGGCATGACGGCCAGCTCATCCACGCTCATCAGTTCTTTGCCACAATGTCAAGTGATGAATTAAAAAAACAGGTCACTATCAAAGAAATTTATCTTTCATAGCGTACCTGTTTTTTTGAACCTTAAGCTTTCTTATATACAAAAAGCCTGAGAGAACTTTTAAAGAACCTCAGGCTAAATCGCTTAATTTAATCGCCACCCGGCGCTTTGTCGTTGTAGATCCACCATACGGTGGTAAAGACCGTTTTTGTTCATCAGTTCTGCCGGCGTTCCTTCTTCCGCCACCCTGCCATCTGCTAGAACAATAATTTTATCGGCTGCCTCCACAGTACGCATCCGGTGAGCGATCACCAATACGGTCTTTCCGACCAGCAGGCGGGAGAGTGCCCCTTGAACCCTTGTTTCATTTTCCACATCCAGACTGGCAGTTGCCTCGTCAAGGAGGACGATGGGTGCGTCTTTCAACAAAGCTCTTGCAATAGAAATACGCTGCCGTTCACCGCCGGAAAGCTTCGCCCCGTTTTCTCCGATGGGGGTGTTGTAGCCCTGGGGAAGCCGATGAACAAACTCATCGCAGTTGGCCGCTTTGGCCGCAGCCCGCACTTCTTCATCCGTTGCGCCACGCTTACCAAGACGGATATTTTCCATCACGGTATCGTCGAACAGCACCACATCCTGAAACACCATAGAATAATCCCGCAGCAGTACCTCTGGGTCTATGGTAGAAATATCCACACCACCTACACGAATCACTCCTTTGGAAATGTCCCACAGCCTTGCAGCAAGCCGGGCACAGGTGCTTTTGCCGGAACCGGAAGGGCCTACCAGTGCCGTAACTTCGCCCTCTTTAGCAGTAAAGCTTACATCATGCAGGACTTCTTTCTCATCATAGGAAAAGCCCACATGCTCAAAGACAATATCATGCCCCTTTGGCTCAAATTTCTCCGCGCCCTCTGCTGTAGGCGTGTCATAAATTTCATTCATACGGTCAGCAGACACCTGAGAAACAAACATTTCTGCAATGAGTGCCAAGCTTTGGTCGAATGGGGCATAGACACGAGTAATGACCAATAGAAACAGGAACAAAAGCATGAAATCAATGCTGCCGGACAGGATCAGATTCGCCCCCACAAGAATGGTCGTTGCCACGCCCAGCCGCATGATAACACTGGCGGCATTTACAAAAAGGCCGGTTCCCAGTTCACCCTGAATCGTAACTCGTTCATGTTCGTCAATTTTCTGATTCAGTCCGTTTAGATACCGTTCCTCCTGGTTTGTGGCACGAATCTCTCTAACATTTTCTAATGCTTCCTGAATACCATCTGACACCCGGACAGCAGCTTTTTTCGTCCGTTCTGCATTGCGGGCGGCAATCTTGCGGCTACCAAACAGCAGGCCAAAGGCTACCGGTACACCCCACAGGCAAGCAATAGCCAACCGCCAGTCGTAAACAAGCAGGCACACAGCGATAATCGCCGTAGAGATGTAAGCACCGTACAGATACCCTAGCACATGAGACCAGACATGTTCCATCCGATTCACGTCTCCCATGATAGTCTCGGTCAAGTCTGCCAAGTCCCGCTTGCCAAAATACCCCAGCGGCAGTTTACGAAGCCGTTCCGCCAGACTGAGACGTGTGGTTTTGACCTCATTATATACCAGCCCATAGGTAGCTTTGTATTGCTGCAAATGGGTCACGAAGGACAGGAGGGCAAAGAGAACCAACAGTCCGAGGACAATCGCTGAACCGGGAAGAGGACTTCCTTCTGTCAAGGCTCCCATAAAACCAGACATTACCAGATACAGAATGCTGACACCGCCCATAACAACCAGATTCACGATCACTGTCCAGAATGTGCCTTTCTTTGTGTTCCGGACACCCTGATCGGTCAGGGCATATTTTCGCTGAAACTTCTCTCCAAACATTTACTCTGCCTCCTTTTCGCTGGTGATTTTCCACTGAACTGCCTTGTTATAGTCGGTCCACATCCGGGCATACAGACCGCCCGAAGCAGTCAGCTCCGCATGAGTACCCTGCTCGACAATGTGCCCTTCTTCAAGAATGATAATCTTATCAGCGCCCACAACAGTGGATAGACGGTGTGCAATCATAATAACAGTGCGGCCTTTCGTCAGTGTGGCAAAGGCCTTCTGAATCAGCACCTCATTCTCAGGATCGGCAAAAGCAGTTGCTTCGTCAAGCACCACAATGGGGGCATCCTTCAAAATGGCTCTGGCCAGTGCGATGCGCTGTTGTTCACCACCGGAAAGATAAGTTCCTTCGGTGCCGATCTGTGTATCAAGGCCATCCGGCAGTTTGTCAAGAATATCCTTGCACTGGGCAGCCATTAGCGCGGCCATCACCTGCTCTCTTGTCGCTTCCGGGCGGGAGGCCCGGACATTTTCCAAAATAGAGGCTTTGAACAAACGGTTATTCTGGAATACAAAAGCCACCTGATCCATAAGGACATGCGGATCGATCTGAGCAACATTGACTCCGCCGACTTCCACCGCGCCGGACGTTGCATCCCAAAAACGCGGAATCAAGCTGGCCGCCGTTGTCTTTCCGCCGCCGGACGGTCCCACCAGAGCTACGGTCTGCCCCGGTTCGGCTGTGAAAGACACATGAGATAGTGCAGGGCTTTCCGATCCGTTATAGGTAAAACTCACATCCTTAAATTCTACTTTATTACTACGAGGGGACTGTGGGTGACTGGGTGCTTCCAGGGTAGGCGCCTCCATCACCTGATTGATCCGTCCCAAAGCGGTACTGGCCAACATCATACCGGAGGAAGCAAACATTATTTTTGCAAGCGCAGTGGAAATGATGGCTGAAAATACGGCATAAAAAACGAAATCGGCAACAAAGCCAGCAAAACTGCCGTTTGCCAGTGCGTCTGGAGCAAGGAACAGCGCCACGGGAACCAGAAACACGAACGCTCCTTCGGTAAAGGTTAAATTGACAGACTGAGGAACACGGCATACATCCGCCTGATAATGTTCGGCTTTGCTGCTGTAGTCTTCGATAGCCTCCTGAAACGCCTTGAACGAGTAGACCGTCTGCTGAAATATTTTTACTACAGGAATTCCCCTTACATATTCTGTTCCCGCTTTTGTCATGCGATCCTGGGCCGCCTGGTATTCCGCCATCAGTTTGGCATTTTTGCCACCCATCATGGAGAACATAGCAATTACCGAAATGACTGCCGCTAAAAGGCAGGCTGCCCCCATTCGCCAATCAAACAGAAACATCATGACCAGCATCGACAAAAACAGCACGATAGTGCCTACGATGTCTGCCAGATTATGTGCCAGCAGCGTTTCGGTGTCGGCTGCCGCCGCATCCAGCCGCCCGCGAATCAGACCAGAGGCGTTGGAATCAAAAAAACCCAGCGGAGCCTTCATCACATGAGCAACCCCTTGTTTTCGTATGTTGGAAGCTGTACGGAAAGCAGCCAGATGGGTACACATTAGGCCTGCAAAATACAGGATAATGCCGCTCACTGCGAACGCAAAGGCGATCCAGCCATATTTGGAAACATTCTGCGCCTGTGTCCATTCAGGAGCTGCCTCAATCAGATCACGAGCCGCCAGCCAGATACAAATGTAGGGAGCCATGCTCAAAAGCATGGACACCGCCGATAGGGCCAGCCCTAAAAAGGTCAGGCCTCTGCGGCTTCCCGCATATTCCAGCAGGACAGCCACATCGTTCTTTTTTTCTTGTTTCATCGAATGACCTCCTTAAAATAGTGAGAAATATATTAGTTAGCATATACTAACTTACAAATAAAAAAATAAAGTATATCACGCAGCGCTCTGCTTGTGAAAGGGGCAGAGCGCATCCTGCATATCACTGACGCAATCGCAGCAATTAAGGTGACATCAGCTTCAACCATCCGGCCGTATAGAAAGTACGCAGCTGTTCTACATCCCACATGGCCTGTTCCTGTGGAATATCGTGAACCACGATCTCAACAAGGCCGCCCAGCATACCACTGGCAATGATATGACACAGAGACGGGCTTAATTCTGGGATATTGTACCCCAGGCGGCGGAGTGTCTCCATGTATCGAAAGGTGCTTTCCACTTCCAGTTCCACCATGTTATGAATAAAGTTTTCATATCCGGTGCCTTCTGCGCCGCAAAACAGCAACTTTACCGGTTCCCTGTGCTGGCAGACATATTCCACCATCCAATGAATGTAAGCTCCTGATTCCACGCCCATATGCTCCGGTTGTTCCTCTGCGGGAAGCTCGGAAAAGGAGATATGCGCATCCACATATTTACTCATCAAAATAGCGGCATGCGGTTCTACAATGGAAGCAAACAGAGCCTCTTTGCTGGAAAAATAGCCGTAAAAGGCCCCCGTAGTTACTCCAGCGTGTTTCACGATCTGCCGCAGAGAGGCTCCAAGAAACCCTTTTTCAGAAAACTCATCCAGAGCAGCCTGTTGTATTCTTTCTAATGTATCCGGTGCTTTTGATTCCATGACGGCCTCCATATAACAGTGCTATGTAACAATGTTATAATACAGCAGACAGATACGTTTGTCAAGGCAAATAGCGGTTTTCACAAACAAATCAAGCTTTATTCATAAAAATGGCTTCTATTCGACGCAATGTCAAGTGGTGAACTCAATTTGTGTTGAGGAAAGATAGTTGGGTGAGAATCTGGCGCAGCAGTTGAAAAATTCATGTTCCGATATTATACTGTCAGTTAGATGTTGCTAACTATTGGTATCAATCACTCATAGCGAAAAATCGGAAGTTGAAAGGGAGAATATTGCAATGAACTTTTTTGAAAACACCCGTAAGCCGCAAGGCTTCGGCGGGAAACTGATGGCGAAGATGATGAACAGCGGCCACGCCAAGGTGTCGCAATGGGGATTCTCAAATATCTCCGCGAAGCCAGACGCTAAGGTGCTGGATGTCGGCTGCGGAGGCGGCGCAAATATTGCGACCTGGCTGGACAAGTGCAGAAACGGTCATGTGACAGGACTAGACTATTCGGAGGTCAGTGTGGCAGAATCTCAAGAGCTGAACGCTGCTGCCATTAAGCAGGGAAAATGCAGGGTGCTTCAGGGCGATGTATCGGCGATTCCCTTTTCTGATGAGGTCTTTGATTATGTCTCCGCCTTTGAGACAGTTTATTTCTGGCCGGGTCTGAAAAAATGCTTTTCCGAGGTAAATCGCGTTCTGAAAAGCGGCGGAACATTTCTGATTTGTAACGAGAGCGATGGTACGAATGCCTCAGATGAAAAATGGACAAAGATAATCGGCGGTATGAAGATTTATAATCGTGATCAGCTTGTTGCTGCTTTAAAAGAAGCGGGTTTCACAGAGATAAAAACGTATATAAATGCCAAAAAACATTGGATGTGTATTGCCGCAACAAAATAAATGACTTCCAGTTTATCTGGAGTTGGACAATGTGAGAAATCGGGAATTTCGGAGGAAATCAACAATAAACCATCAATTAGAAAAGGGACATTTAAATTTCCATTGTCGAAATATAAAATCAGGATTTGATAAGGAGAAACTGATTATGAAGAGATGTATCAAAGGTGGTTTTTTAGTATTAGGTGGTGTTGTTGGCGTTGTAGGAATGATAATAGCAGCAATGCAAAATCCGTCAGTTGAGTGGGTAACACCACCTGGAAGAATGATAATAAGCATTTTGGAAAACGGATTGTTGATTCCTACAGTTTTATTTCTTGTTCTCATTATTTGTGGATTGTATATTCTATTGACAGAAAGTAAAATAAATTAAATAAATTAAAAAGCCCTTCCCCGGGAAATGAGAGAAGGGCTGCCATGTTTATTCTGTTATCTCCGGTATCTCACCGACAAAGTTATAAACGATTCTGACTTCCTGTACTTTCTGTCCATCAATCTTTTTGACTTCTCCCACCAGAATTTTGCTGATGAGCCGGTTCAGCACCACTTCATCCAGTTCTTTAATGGCTGCATAGTACCGGATTTCTTTGATGAAAGTGCGGACTTCATTTTCCTGTTCATCAGAGTGGCGCATCATCAACAGCAGGTCTTGCAGGCGCTTTTGGTTGGCTTCCTGCTCTTGTTCCAGTGTTGCTGTCAGCTTCATAAAACGCTGCTCAGTCAGGATTCCTTTTGCTTTATCGGTATATAGGCTCAGGAACACCTCATCAATTTCACGATTTCTGCTTTCCAGTCGTTGACATTCCTTCTGTGTCTGGGAGGCGTCCAGAAGATACCGGCGCTCCATCCGGCTGCTCAACCGCTGATAAAAAGCATCGGCATCTTTGAGCGCAGTCTTTGCCAGTTCCTGAATATCTTTCAGCACAAGGTTGTATAAATCTCTGGCTTCGATCTTGTGGCTGGTACAGGCGTTCTTGCCCAGCCTGTTGTAGGTCTGGCAGATATAATACGCCTTATCAATCGGTTCCCGCTGTTCGCCGGTAAAACGGTTCTTTCCGGTTCTGCCAACCTTTTCATACCGCACCTGCATGGACTTTCCGCAAGTCTCACAATAAATGATACCGTGGAACAGGTTATAAAAGGGGCAGGAGTTGCCCTTCATAATGGTTGGTCTACGGTCAATGATTTCCTGCACCTGCTCCCATTCTTCCGGGGAGATGATTGCTTCATGGCAATCCTCGATAATTTCCCAGTCCTCACGAGGGATAATGTCATAGGTGTTGGAGCGAATCCCTTTCTGATGTGTCCGGCAGACTAGATGTGCGCCCTTATAAAAGGGATTCCGCAGGATATGGCTGATTCTTGCACTTCCCCATGAATAGTAATTTACATCACATTCTGTGTTGCTTTTTACTCTGGTGATCGGGACTTTATCATCCATGAGCTGCTTTGCAATCCGCATACATCCCCAGCCATCCAGCGCCATATCATAGATTTTTCGGATTACCGGTGCTGTCTCAGGGTCACGGATCAAATGCCCCTTATCCTCCGGGTCACGCATCAAACCGAGGGGCGGCTGCCCACCACAAAACTTCCCCTGCCGGGAACGGGTCATACGCCCTGCCAGCACCTTTTTGGAAATATCCCGGCTGTACATATCGTTCAGGATATTCTTAAACGGCGTAATGTCCATTTCCTGACGGGTCAGGCTGTCCACTCCGTCTGTAATGGCAATATAGCGTACATTGTGTTTTGGGAAAAAGATTTCGATATAGCTGCCAGCTTCGATATAATTTCTGCCCAGTCTGGACAGGTCTTTGGTGATAACGCAGCCGATCTTTCCCGCCTCAATATCGGCAATCATGCGCTGAAAAGAAGGGCGGTTGAAATTGCGGCCTGTATAACCGTCATCCACATAATACTCATACTGGAACATTCCGTTTTTTTCGGCAAAGTCCCGGAGCATAAGTTTCTGGTTGCTGATGCTCATGCTCTCATTATCGCCGCCATCCTCCAGAGAGATACGGCAATAAAGGGCTGTGATTTTCTGATTAACCTGTTTTTTCCTGCTCATAGTGTTCTCCTTCTATGAACAGGGACACGATATCATTATAATACCATGTCCCTGTCCATGATTCAACTGCCTTACGCCGCTTTCTGTGCCATTTCCCGATGCTCCAACCATTCCTCGAAGTGTTCGCAGGTCTGACGCTCGATCAGCTGCTCAAAGGCTTCTCGCATGGTTTTGTCCCCGGAAAACTCACGAACCACTACAAACTGGACTTTTTTATTCTGCTTCTTGTTTTTCTCCATAGGCTATCTCCATAGAATAGTGGATCAGACGGTGGCTGCGGCAACGAAGTCCGGCAACGGACATCAAAAAACCTGTAAACTACCGTCTGACCTTGATTTCTTACTTTTCAAATTTTCTTGTAAAATCTCGTTGCTTTCGTTGCCGGAAACATAGATAGATCATAAAAGCCCTTTATTCACGGACTTTTTCTATATCAAAACCATAGATTTACCAGCAACGAACCCGGCAACCAACCGGCAACCATCCCGGAAACAGACCGTCCTTGTCAGGCGATCCACTCCTTCGGAAGTTCCAGCTGGCGGCATTCTTCCTCACTCAGTTCCACAAATCCACCTTCGTTGCCGGGCAGTTCGTTGCCGGAAGTGTCCCGTTCCCAGCCCTTTTGTCTGCCATATCCGGCGAACATCCGGGGATTGGAAAAAGGCTTCCAGCCAGTCACGACTGTGTTCATGATCTCGTTAATATTGTGCAGCTGCCACCGCTTCGGCTCATCAAAGGTGTGTCCCAGTGCCTCCTTGAACAGTTGTTTGGAGCAGACCATGTTTCCGGTGTAGTGTTCCAGAAATCCCTGTATCTGTCCGGCTTCGGTGTCCTCCGGCATGAAGTCTTTCTGCACCTCCACCAGTTGACACTGGATGGACTTGCTGAATTTCATGGAATATTTGCCGCTGTGGTAAATGCTCATAGCTTCTGCCCATACCTGCAACAGATACGCTCTGGAAGCGTCCTCGTCCTCCAAAATGTGAACCTCTGCATTCTCCGGGTAAATCATGATTGGGAGAAAGCGCCGGTTCCCGGCTCGATCCAGCGGCAGGAAGTCCAGCGTATTCGAGGAACCACCGAACACACACTGCCGAAGCCGGTCTTTAGGCTGAGATTCATAAGGTGTCCGGTAGGTTTCCTTCTGTCGGCTGATAAAGGAGCGGATTTCTTCAATGCTTTTTGCACTGCTAGTGGCAAGCATCTCTGACATCTCGATGATCCAGTGACCTTGCAGCTTTTGGAATACCCGGTCGTCATCCAGCTTTTTTAAGTCATCAGAGAACCATTCGTCCCGGATTGCCAGCAGCCGGAAGAAGGTGGACTTTCCGGCACCCTGACCGCCCACCAAACAAAGCATTTCCTCATATTTGGAACCGGGACGGAATACCCGGCGTATAGCACCCAGCAGAAAATGTTTCAGCATTTCTTCCACATAGTCACTTTCATCAGCACCAAGAAAATGGTGCAGACAGGATCGGATGCGTGGTGTACCGTCCCAGACAAGGCTGTTCAGCACATCCTGAATCGGATGGTAACAGTTTTCGTTTGCTACGATGGAAAGTGCAGCCGTAATCTTTTTCTCACTGGTCAACTCATAATTTTTCTCAAAATAGAGGAGAAGATATTTCACATCAGTATCCGTCAGGGCACTGGTATTCCTGCGCCAGCCTAAATCCTGCACAATGTCCACCCTGTCTGTCAGGAGATTGAGCCGGACGGCATCCCGCAGGAGTGGATCGCAGCAGAACACAATCCGGCAGTTGTCGATGGTGTTGGCTGTTTTCCCCTTGTCGGTAACAGAAAGTCTCTGCCGCACCTCATCAACGCTCTGTTCTGGCACTATGGCTTCGGCTGCGCTCATCACAGCCTGCTGGGTGGCTGGCGGTAAACTCTGATATTCGCTGTTCAATTTTCCTCACCTCTTTTCCATACTCAGCAACTACAATAGCTCGTTCTTCTATGCTATCAGACAGAAGAAGATCCAGCAGATATTCGATATATGGCTGCCTGTGCAGAGCCTCCACAAACAAAGGATTCCAGTCTTCCTCTGGCTGTTTGGGCGCATATTCTTCTTTCCATCGTTCCAGCAAACGCAGGTAGTCGCACAGCACCCGAAAGCATTTCTGCTCTGCCTGCCGGTATCGCATTTCCTCGCTGATTTTTCTTTTGATCACTCTCTTTTGTGGCGGATCGTGGCCTTTGCGGTCAAAGCTGATTGAGAAGTCGTCTGCCAGCTTTAAGGCAGCTTCTTTACTGCTTAGTCCAAAAAGACGGGAAGTGAAATCAATCACATCTCCATCTGCCTGACAGGCAAAACAATGGAACCGTCTGTCCACCTTCATGCTGGGATTCTTGTCATTGTGAAACGGGCAGACTGTCATGCCATGACGGCTGACCTGAATGCCGTACATCTCTGCCGCCTGTCGGGTGGTCAGGTTCTGTTTGACCGCTTCAAATACATTCATTGCATCTTCCTTTCAGGGAACTAAAAAGACACCTGACATTTTCACAATGAAAACGGCAAGTGCCTTACAGTTCCATATTCTGTTTTTTCTGTTTCTCCTGTGCCTGCTTTTCACTGTCTTTTTTCCGTTGCTCCTCCATTCCTCGACGCAGCGCTTCCACAATGGAAGGCTTTGTCTGTTTTTTGATTTCTTCTGTGATAGACTTCTTCTTATCCGCATGAAGCAGCACAGCCTTCATTTTTTCCAGTGTGGACTGCATTGCTTTTCGGATTCTGCGTACCACACCATCCAGCCTTGCCACTGCATAGTCCCGTTCCTTTTTAGGTGCTTTTCGCTCTGGGGATTGCAGCCATACTTTGGTGTCCTCGATCATATCAATATCTTCCTGATGGGTCATGGTTTTTACCTCGTCTGTTACCAATTCCACCGCCTTGTCATAAGCAACGCTGGACACCTCATCAATCAGATTGTCCACATCCTCAATTTTAAGCGTCAATTCTTCCAGCTTTTGTCCCTGCGCCGCCAGCTGCTCCTTTTGCTTCATCAGGATATAATCCTGCTTTTCCAGATACGCCCGCCCACCATAGGATGGTTCCTGCTCCAGATGCACCCCATGCTTGTGGCTGATGTCAAAAAGCATTGTCCGGCATACTGCATCAAAAGTCTGTTTTCGATTATTGTGTTTGCCCTTGGGCTTACTCGGATCAGGCAATTCAACCCCCAGTTCCTCCAGCGCCTTTTCCTGCTGGGGACACAGCTCCCCATACCGGTTTTTACAGTCAAACACATGGCGCTCATGGATGTGGGGTGTGCCCTCATCCAGATGCAGCGCCCAGTCCAGAATGTGGATATGGGAACCAAAGCGCCGTTCAAACTCCTCGTAAAATTCGCTGACAATGAGTGCCAAAGTACCCGGTGGAACGGATTCTTCTATGGTGCCAATCTGGTAGATACTTTCCTCTGGGCAGGTCTTGTTATTTTTCAACAGATCATCTACAGTGCGGTTGCGCTCGGTGTGCCGGGTTTTCTCGTTCCGGGCATTCTGGGCATCCACATGATCGGAATAATGCTCATAGTAATACATCCTCTCAATTTCCTCAAAACTGAAATCCGGTTGCTCAGGGCTTTCCCGAAAGTCGTGGGTTGTAAAGCCCCGGTAACAGTCCCAGTACACATTTTGTCTGGCACGCTCAGCGTCAATGTGTTCGCTGTTTTCCACATCGAACCGACGGTCATTGTGCCGGGGATTGTAAGTGCCATGCTTCCCAGATCGTCCATTGTGTCTTGTTAATTTCAAACATTTTTCCTCCTTCCTGCAAAGATGTTCCGGGCTGGGGAGGGCGGCAAAGCCGCCAGACCTGCGAGGTTTTGCGTCAGGTAATAACCCAGTACGAGTTGACGCAAAGCATCAACTCTCCCTGGGCAAGGCGTTTCACCCTTGACCCGATGGGGCGGCTGCCCTCAACCCGCCAATGGGCGTTGCCCCTTGACCCCAGCAGTGCGCTGCCGCCCCTGCACCCCGGCACAAAGGACTGGCTGCCCTCTGTACTCCCGCACCGGCGAAGCTGGCTTTCACCGCAGAAGCGGTTTTTGCCAGTTTCGCCGGCTCCGTATCCGTACATTTACGCCCATAGTCGAGAAGTGGATACAGAATACGCCTGCGGGAATTGCCGATCAAAACAGCGGGTGCAGACCCGATATTTTTTCGTAAATCGCCCTCATTTTAAGCGATTTTTTCTTCTGTCTGTATGACCTGAAAGCCATGCTCTTTTGCGTACTCCCTTGCAGCTGCCAGCCGTTCTTCGCTGTACGGCGGCACCAGCCGGATCGAAAGTCGGGACTTGTCCAGTACATAGGTCACGCTGCCTTCCGGCGTACTGCGTTCCAAGCGGCACAGCAGAGGGTACTTCCGGCTGAAATCTGCAAGCCTGCGCTTCAAGCTGGCATTAAAGGTGTAGATACTGGCAATCGTCTCGCCCTCATTCCAGTTGATGATGGTTTCTTTTTCATATTTAGACAGCTTCCTCATACAGTTCCTCCTCATAATCGGTGTTTGCTTTCAGCGCACGCAGACTGCGTCTAATCCGGCGATATTCGTCCATCTCCATACGCAGATGATGGTAAAAGGCTTCGTACCACCTTTCCTCTGTCTCTGTCTCAATTTTACGAGCAAGATGAAGCATCTGGCTTTTCGCCTCCGGGTCAACAGTCAATGCTATCAGCCATTTCAGCCTTGTCACTGTGTTGTGATGGCTGGGACAGCCGTAGGCGTAAAGAATTTTCTTTTCCTTCATATTCAGTTTCATAATGATCTACCTCCATTTCTTTGCTGCGGAGCCATGCGCCCCGCATGATAAACTTGTTTTCTGTCCGCCGTTCTGCCTGCAAGCCGATCCTGCCCGGAATTTTCCCGGCGTATTGTCCTCTTTGGTGCGCTCTTATCATGGCGTCACTTTCCCGGAGGTCATACCCCTTGCAGCCGGTCATTCGATTTTCAAGGTTCAGTGCCTGTTGACAAGAACTATCTTACCGAAAAAAACAGCCTTCTCCCGTATATGCAAGAGGTTGGAAAAATCCGAAAAACCGCCATATTTCCACGCTTTTGGAAATGTGTTATAATGGACGACAAGAGCAGGATTTATCCTGAGGAAAGGGGGCATCTCTATGTACACAAAACTATCGCCGCAGGAACGGCTGAAAGATTTACGGGTAGTCGATAAGCACCTGACACTGGAACAGCTGGAAGCGCAGACCGGTCTGTCTAAGGCGGCGTTGGGGAATTACGAACGGAAAGAACAGGACATCAGTGCCTTTGCCATCGCAACACTGGCGAAATTTTACGGGGTGTCCACCGACTACCTGATGGGTCTGACGGAAAATAAAAATCACCCAAACGCGGAGCTTCAGGCTCTGCATTTGAGTGATGATATGGTTGCATTATTAAGCAGCGGAAAGATTAACAACCGCCTGCTTTGTGAACTGGCGACCCATCCGAATTTTTTACGGCTGATGGTTGATATGGAAATCTTTATTGACCGGATCGCTGATATGCGGGTGAACCAGATGAATCTGATTCTGGAAGCTACCCGGCAGACCATTCTGAAAGAACACGCACCGGGAGAAAATGATCTGTATATGCGGACGCTGGAACTGGGGCAGGTACAGGAGAACGATTTTTACAGCCATATCCTCCATGATGATCTGGACAGCATTGTCCGGGATATACGGGAAGCTCATTTGAAAGACAAAACCACAGCCGACCCACAGCCAACACTGGATGAGGTCAAAGAGAATTTTGAACAGGCCATACAGATGGGGACCGACACAGAAGCTATGATCCATGAGTTCTGTGATAAAATGCAGATTCCTTTTGAAAAAATTTCATCCGAGGACTTTTCGGCTTTTCTGCGGATACTGAACCTGTCCAAACTGCTTAAAAACCCAAACAATATGCGGGGAAAAGCCAAGTCACAGCCGTATTATATGCCAAAAAAGAAAAAGCGCAGGTAGCAAAAAGGCCATCCACTATAAAAGTGAATGGCCTCAGTTTTTCCACCTTCTCAGACGAAAATCATCTCAGACCGAATGACTTCCTCTGCCCGGTGGCGTATGCTGTTCATGTGACCGACCCATGCAAGCTGGTCTTTTGCTTTCAATTCCTCCGTGACTCCCTCTGTTTCTTTTATCTGGGCAATGATACAATCCAGACGGTTCTGTGCCTGCTCATTCAAATCAGCCAGATACGTCCACAGTTCGCCACTAAGGCACAGATCGTTAAAGCGGATGGGGTTATGCTCCTTGATATAATCTCTGTGCATACGTCCCCAACGACCAATAAGTCTATTTTCTTCCGGTAAGCGAATATCGGGAATATAGTAATCACCGCAACGGATATAGTTAAGTTCCTGCATCATATGTACCTCCACAAAAGCATTTTACGGGTAAAAAACAAGCGATACTCGGTTATCAAACCAAGTATCGCTAACTTTTGTTTAGCCAACCCCGTCTGACAGATGCCGTAAAATAGTTAAATTTTTGGTTTAACTGTTTTACGAGCACCCGCCAATATGCCGCTCCAT
>ENA-OOWV01000125-OOWV01000125.1-human-gut-metagenome-genome-assembly--contig:-NODE-125-length-60528-cov-10.304615_pt1 | contig 60528 bp, 50 predicted proteins | sample MGYA00241584_ERZ501337 | MGnify/ENA primary metagenome ERZ501337 (study PRJEB25962, sample SAMEA2042744) | human gut metagenome | biome: human gut; feature: human-associated habitat; material: faeces... | reverse complement strand
GATACAGGAGATAAGAAACGCTTACGAGCAACAGCACCGCAAGCTGTCGGAGTTTACGGATTTTGTCAGACGCTATTTCCCGTATGTGGAGAAGCTGATGCCTGTAATAAACTTCCTGCGTGACCGATTGGGGTTCAATGACGGAATAATCAGAAGACTGTGCGAGTTCAAGGAGGTCGGGATAAAAGGCGAACTCTATTCTTCCGAATTTAACCGAAGTTTTGATACCCGACACTCCGTCTGTTCCATCAGACAGGACGAAAACGGTAGATTCGATTTCAAGATAGACGGGGTTTCACACGTGAACTGGTTCAGAAAGAAAATGAATGAGTTTAGAGAAGCTATCGGAATACCGAAACCAAGACAGAATAGGAGTATGAAACTGTAAATCAAAAAAATCCGTGATGTTTGAATGGCAGATCACGGATTTTTCTTACCTTTGTATCGGATTGAGGTAACTCTTTCCAAAACATATTAGATAAGAAAGAAGCGTTATGCGCATCAAGTATTTGGAAACGTAGGAAATTTTCAAATTGCATACTCAGATGGCATAGTGGTTCTCACGCTATAGCGTGGGCTGCTATTACTACATCTGTATGCAAGGTTTCCTACGACCTCCAAATAAAGACGTGGCTGTGCAGTTCACGCTTTATATATTTATAAGTAAGAATTATGGATTCAGAAAAAAAATGGGGTTGTATTGGATATGCCCTACTAGCACTTATAACTTGGGGACTTACTCAAGGTTTTAAAGTCGTATGCATAATTATAGGAATTTTAATAGCCATTCTTATAGCTTTTATATTTATATCAAATTTATCAACCAAGCGTTTAATAAAGAAATTTAAGCATCAAAAAGATATATATCCTAATGCATACTCTTTCTTTCGAAAAGAATTACGAATATTCCAGTCTGAAAACAATCTTACAAAACAAGATATAAATAAATTCCTCTCATTCCCTAAAGTTGAATGGGAAAAGAGAGAAAAGCTCGAATTGGAAAGAATACAACGAGAAAAGCAGGTATCAACTGAATATAATATGATTAAAGCCAACTATTCAGATGGACTTACTTGTTGGCAAAAAGAACATCCTTCTGCAAACAAATCAATAATAATAAGTAATATTACGGAAATAATAGATTTCGATAGGCGGCAAAAAGAGTTTTTAAGTACCGAAGAATGGGAAAAGGCACAAATAGCTTTTAGTAAGTTATGTCGTAGCAAAAAATCTACAACGCCACATTCTGGTTGCTATTTTTATAACATGAATTTTCAAAAAACCGACTATAAAGGAAATATCATACAAGGAGAATATCGCATATGGCAATTCTTTTTTTCAAGTTTTTGCACTGCAACCGATTTAGATTACACTCATTTTAAACAGACGCAAGAGAATAACATTAATATAGATAAATATAAGGAGGGAAAAATAAATACCCCTTCTTATATCAACATAGAGATTAGTAACTTTATAAAATCATTGGGTGTCCCTGTGCAAGTAATCGCATATGGGGCTGAATTCGATGAAAATCTTCAAGTTCAGTTTTTAACTCTTGATTTGGCTGTACTTGGATTTCAATCATGTGCTCTCCATCATATAGATGAATTATCTTCAAACTATGTTGTTATTATTGATGGAGTAACAACACAAGACTTGTTTGTAAAAAGATGCGAATCTGTAATACAGAAATTTAAGCATCAAAAGCCCTGTATTGTTTATATTTCTTTAATGAAAGAGTTTTCTCGGGAAGAGATGCAAAAACTCATTGATAAAAAGAACATAGAAGTGCAGCAACAAAAACAAATAAAAGATGAAATCAATTCTATTTCTAATGCATTAAAGTCTGCTGATATTGAGACGGCAAAAGAAAAAGTCAAGAAGGTTAAAGATTTTGCTTTGTCTAAAAGCGTAGATAAAGAATTGATAGATGTCATTTGCAAAACAGAGAAAAAAATAGAAAGTGATTATGCTGTTGGAGTGGTTGATGATTTTGATGTTCAATATGTTGATTATTTGATGCCATCAGTTGTCCAAGATAAGAGTAACTGGAAATATCCAGTAACTAAATATCCTGAAGATGGCTGTATTGTTTTTCCATACAGAAGAAAAGCTATAGCAAGAAGAGGGTTCAGTGAAGCTAAATTCCAAAATTATCTACAAGATACTTTCAGGGGATGTGATTTACTTATACTCGGTGATTGCAATATACTTCCTGTAGAAGATAACAGGCCTTTTGAACCAGATATAGCGATTATATGCAAAAAGCACCCATCTATAAGAATAGACATTGAAATAGACGAACCATATGCTGCATTTACACGAAAACCTATACATTATATAGGATGTGGAGATGATTTTCGTGATGCACTTCTGAATAATATCGGATGGATTGTTATTCGTTTTACTGAATATCAAGTTTTTTCCAATCCTAAGGGATGTGCGGCTTTTATAGCACAAGTTCTTCATTATATACAACCCTCTATGGTTTTACCAATCGATTTTCTCTCATGTTCTACTCCAAAGGAAATTGAACGATGGACAGAAATCGAAGCCAAAGTTATGGCAAGTGAAAATACTCGCGAGAAATACTTGAACCATGAATTTGGTATTGTTGACAATGAGAAACTTGAAATTGCAGACATAACACAAACGGAAAAAGAAAGGGTTTGTGCCAAGAGAATGAAACCATTGGTGTTTTCTTCAAATAGAAAAGTAAACTATAAAATAGGAGAACCTGTTTTTTGCGAAAAAGACGTTCATATTCAATTCTATCCACAAGAACATATTTATCTATATGATGGACAGGAACAATTTATTCCTGTCAGCAGTGTGATATCTTGTTTCTTTAAGCCATTTGATTCATACTATTGGTCAGAATATAAAGCTAATCAACGAAATATATCACAAGGACAGATTCTTGAAGAATGGGATTCAAAAGGTGCGTGTTCACGTGATGTCGGAACTTTTATGCACCAACAAATAGAAAACTATTATAAGGGACTTCCATATCAACAAGAATTCTCTTTCAAATATGACGGAAAATATGTTCACATAGAAGAACAAATTTCTCTTGAACTTGAATATATGCAATTCATAGAGTTTCTCGAAAACCACAAATTTAAACCGTTTAGAACAGAATGGGCTATATATGATGACGAACTAAAAATTGCTGGTACAATAGATATGATACATAAACGTGGAGATGTTTTTGACATATATGATTGGAAACGTAGTCATCGCATTGTCGATTTTTGGGGTAAACCGATTGCGGTAAACAACTATGGCGAGAAAGGGTTAGGTGAACTCAATCAAATTGAGGATACGCCATATTGGCATTATTGTATTCAACAGAACCTATATCGCTATATTCTCGAAAGAAATTATGACATAATTATCGAAAAGATGTATCTTGTGGTTTTCTGTGATGATACAAATGAATACAGAAAATTGGAAGTGCCACGTATGGATGAAGTCATAATTTCTATAGTAAAATCCTGTAAGAACGGGACTGTTAAGAAGCGGTTGATAACATTACAGGGAGAAAATCTATCATAACATTGATAATTAAGTTTTTTGTATGGAAGATAATTATTACATCAAAACTCTCCTTGAGAAAATTGAGTCTGCTGACCCAAAATCGTTCAGTCAATTTGCACATGAACATCCCATTTGTTTTCAAGAGAAAAAGGGCAATTGGCTCTTTCCTATGATGTTTGATTTTTATGTGAATAAAATACACAATGAGTATATCATATCTTTACTTAAAGAGTTGGGACTGTATCTACACAATAAATGTAAGAATTATGAAATGTCTGAAATTACTATGATTGATAGAAGTTTGTGCATAGATGATTCGTTTGTGGATAATTATGTCCTCAAAGTTCAAAATGCACAAAATGACAAGCCTAAATTCAAAGATTTAAATTCTCCTTGGCGTACAAGGGGAATTTCATTAGCATTATATGAAATTCCTACTTTTGTATTAAATTCTATCATATTTGAATTTAAAGATACAGAGCATCCATATATACTTGCTGATATAGCAGGTATGTATATGTATGGGCAAAAGTTCGAAGAAGGGCTAAATTATCTTTATCGAAGTATAAATCAACTTGCAATGTTCCCGAATCGATATTGGAATAGTGATTATGGATTAGCTGGGGCAGCAAATACTTTTAGATTATTACTATTGATGTGCCCTAAAAACCATATGGAACTATATAGAAAGATTTATTCATATGATTATCTATATTTGACAAAATTAGCCTGTACAACAAATGATGAAATCTTTCAACAGGAAGCTTATGTAAATAGGGCATCTATTGCTATGGATTCTATGGCAAGGTATATAATTCCAATAAATATCAATCCTGACTTGTTGTACATTTCTGATATGTACTATGCGCATTATTGTAATGAATTAGCAACCCAAATATCAATATCTTCGGGATGGAAGTATAATATGAAATCACTTACCTATTATCAACACGCATCTATTAAACCTAATGATACGGGAGGATATGTTGATATTGAAGAAAAAACATATAATGAAATTGTATCAGCAAAACACGAGCAGGCAAAATCAATAGCTTTGTTGTTTTATACAGGAATCTGTGCGGAGGATGGCAAATTAACAAGTCGTAATATTGAATCTTTATTTAAGATATTACAATATGAATGTAGGTACAATTACAAAGAAACAAGAAAAAGAGTGTTAAACTTTAAATCATACAAATAACATGGATTTTTTTGAATTTTTATTCGGTAAAAAGGAAGATAAAAATGTGAGTTCACAATCATCTTCAAGTGTAAACAATTGTAAGTCTGAATCTACGATAAAGTCAGTTCTGCAATCAGAAGCTCCATCTATGGACCCTATAGAACAATATGTAAAGGAAAGTGTAACAGACCTGAAAAAACACATGCCTCTTAATACAAAAGACCTTGAAGCAGAAGCTATTTATCTTGCAGCATATCTTTATCTGAAAGGTTCTTATCAGATTGACTTTGAATTAGATTACTTCTCGGAAGGTCTTATTGATAAGATCCCATCAAGAAACTTCAATGTTGCTGATAAGGTGTTTTCATACATGGTAAAATATGGAGAAGGACACTATGGAGTAGAAGAACGGGATTATGGTATTAATGGTTATAAAATGAATATTCAAATGTGTTCTGATTATGGTAGTTATGTGAAGAGCTATTTTATAAGAGCACATAAAATCGGTTCAGGGCAAGATTATAATCACTTTAGTTCACCAAGAAACTGTTTATGGAGAAATGGAGAAAAAACTATAGATAGTCCAACCCAACGAGACATCTACTACAAATTTAGCAAGGGCACGTTTGAATTTATGATACCACCATACAATCCTCTTGTTGTAGGACGTGTAACAAAACAAGATGAATCAACTCTACGTTGTGAATCAAATGATGGAAGAAGAACATTTGTTTTCCACTTTAATGGCGCATTAAAGCCAAGTTGTTTGGATTATATAGAGATGTATCGAAATGATAATGGAGATATGGTTTCTTATCACAAAGAATAGCCTTTAAAACATTTTTTCTATATCAAAAGAAATTAGACAAATATTCAAGTGCTGTACTATCTAAGGGACATAATAAATAGTACAGTGCTTTTTATATATAAGTAAAATTCGTATCTTTGCAACAAAATAAGAGTTCCTTGTAAGCAATTCAAGGTAGAACGCAGCAGATTGCACAGTTGCCAAGTCATTACCTCAAAAATGGGTAATTCTCCCAAAGTCCTTTGTATAAGGCACTAACGAAAGTTTTCCAGAATTACCTAAAAATACTACATCCGCGTGCAAGAGAGTTTGTATGTTTCTAAGATGGATGGTCAGAGATAATTCTCCCGTCGATATAGGTTTATGGAGTGACTTCATTGACAAGCGTACCTTAATTGTACCATTGGATACACATGTACTCCAAGAAGCGAATAAATTACATTTGATAAACAATAAAACAGCCTCAATGAGTGTGGCAATAAAGCTTACAGGGAAACTTAGGGATATTTTTCCTGACGATCCGCTTAAAGGTGACTTTGCTCTCTTTGGTTATGGAGTTAATCAGTAATCATTTATACAAATGATAAAGTCTCTTAATAACTAGAAACAATAAGTTAATGTAGTTTTCTATGCATTAATAAATTCCATGCCTTATTTTGGGAATAAATAGGCGAATGCCTCAGCAACAAAAAGACACGTTGAAAATGATCTTGGAATTTTCAACGTGTCTTTTCTATTTCACAAAATATTCTATTATTTCTTTTTAGCTACTGGTTTGTATGCTTTATTTAAACCTGCAATAACTTCGTTTGTTATATCATAAGTTTTGTCGGCATACAGAATGTTGTCACCAGCCTTACTCAAGATGAGAGAGAATTTCTTATCTTTGTTATATACAGCTAAATAGTGCTGGATACTATCGCGCAAAGCTTTATTAAATTTTTCTGTTTCAGCCTGGAACTCAGCACCTAATCTTTGCTGTAAAGCCTGTAAGTCCGCATTCTGCTTTTGCAAACCGGCTTGAACAGCTTCTGCCTGCTGCTGGGTATATTTATTGTTCTGTATATCCTGCTGGAATTTTGCGGCTGCTGCCTGAAGAGAACGTCCTTTGGCATTTACTGTATTTTGAATATTCTGGCTCTTCTTTTCAAGAATCAAAGAATATTCTTTGCAGAATTTATATTGAGACATAATTGAATCCACCTCAATATATGCAATCTTCATACCTGCATTTGCGGTGTTGGTAGAAGCCGACTTTTCTTCTACCTTTGGTGCTTGTTTGTTACATGAAGCCACAACGAGTGACATTAATGCAACAACAGCTGCTGAACGGATTAATTTTTTCATACCCATTATTGTTTTAAATTATTACACTGATTTATTCTTGTCCAATCTTTCGACATGTCTCCGGGCTTCTTTATCTTCATCCATTACGCAGTGTATCTTGTTCTTGCGCAAACCGGGATTATCACCCACGTGTGGAGACGAAAACTTCCCGTTCTTTAATAATATAAGCTTTATACAAAGCAATATTAAAGATATAGCAATTATTAACATGCCAAGAAGGAAAGTTTCTGCCATTTTTCTTATTTTTGCATGCAAAGATAATGCAATTCGGAGACAAAACAAAACAAACCCGTTTGTTTTTGCGGTTCTTATATTGCTTATTGTAAACAGAAATATTTATTTTTAATAAAATAACATAAATGTAGCAATAATAATGGAGAAAATTGAACTAAAGCCGGCAAGTGTCTTTGAGCACTTTGCACAGATCAACAAGATTCCACGTCCTTCAAAGCACGAGGAAAAAATGATTGAATACCTAAAGAATTTTGGTGAGTCAAGAAACCTTGAAACCATTGTAGACGAAACTGGAAATGTTGTAATAAGAAAGAAGGCTTCAAAGGGATACGAGAATAAAAAGACTCTTATCCTTCAGAGCCACATGGACATGGTTTGCGAGAAACTTGTTGATAAAGAAATCAACTTTGAGGAAGATCCTATTGAAACTTATGTTGATGGCGAATGGCTGAAGGCTAAAGGTACGACGTTAGGTGCAGACGATGGTATTGGCTGTGCTATGCAACTTGCCGTGCTTGATGACGACTCTTTGGAACATGGTCCTATTGAATGTGTATTTACAAGAGATGAGGAAACAGGCCTCACAGGCGCCAGTGGCATGAAAGAAGGATTTATGACAGGTGATATGCTCATCAACATTGACAGTGAGGATGAAGGTCAGTTCTTCATTAGCTGTGCCGGAGGTATGACTACAGTTGCCACATTCAATATAGAAAGAGAAGAGGCTCCTGAAAATTATTTCTTCTTGAAACTTTCACTTCAGGGTTTGCATGGCGGACATAGCGGTGACGATATTAATAAAAAATTCGCAAATGGTATTAAGTTACTGACAAGGTTTATTTATATTATAAACGAAAAATATGGTGTAAAACTTGTTAGTTTCAATTCAGGACGTATGCACAATGCTATTCCTCGTGATGGTGTTGTTATTTTTGCAGTACCTGCTCAATACAAAGAAAACGTCAGTGTTGACCTAAATGTATTTACTGCTGAAGTCGAGGCTGAATTCCATGTTACAGAAAAGGAGATTAAATTTAGTCTTGAAAGCACAGAAAAAGGGCTTGTAATAAAAGAGCCAGTAAATACAAAATTCATACAGGCTCTTCAGGCTGTAGACAATGGTGTTATGGCCATGTGTCAGGATGAAGCACTTGCATGGATGGTCGAAACTTCAAGCAATGTTGCTAGTGTAAATACTACAGAAAGCGATATAAAGATTGTCGCATCACAGCGTTCTAACGTAATGAGCAATCTTAACAATATGGGCAACACAATAAAAGCTTTGTTTGAGTTGGCTGGTGCTGAAGTTACCCAAGGGGACAAATATCCGGCATGGCAGATGAAGCAAGACAGTAAGCTCACCCAAATTGTTGTAGACACATACAAGAAGCTCTTTAACAAAGAACCGTTGGTAATCGGAATCCATGCCGGTTTGGAGTGTGGTCTGTTCTCAGAAAAATATCCGCATCTTGACATGGTATCAATGGGTCCGACTCTTAGAGGAGTACATTCTCCAGAAGAGCGCTTGCTTATACCTACAGTTCAAATGGTTTGGGATCATCTTTTGGAGATAATGAAGAACGTTCCCGAGAAATAACGCTTCTGCAGGATGAAACGTTATATTAAGATTATTATCATCTGTTCTATTACTCTTGTTGCTGTAGGTTGTGGAAAGCAGCATAAAGCAGAGAGTGCTGTTAAAGATTTTCTTGATCAAAACATGACGGCTGCCGACTATTCGATAAGCTTCAATAAAATTGATTCAACGAAGAATCTTACTGACAGTATGATAATTGTAATGAAAAATAGTGCGAAAAAAAACAGGCTTTTCAAGAAGAACATAGAATACGGAAATGGTAATAAGCCATATATATTTACAAAGGCCAGAATATGCAATGGCAAAGATACCGTGCCTTATACATTCTATCTTGATAACACATTAAAGAATGTCATCGCTTTCAAAATGCATTAGTGAGAAGATATTTTAAAGTGTAAATGGAATCTTGGTTCCTGAAATCTACATGAAGGATACATCAGAATTGGTGTATCCTTTTCTTTATTCTAAACCTTCAATAGAATTATGCTGTATTGTTGATTGCTTTTCATCTACGTCAAGACGTATGGAAGATTAGAAAATAAATAAGACTAATAAAGTATATATAAGTAATGAATAGATGCATTTAAAAACGCTTGGATATGTTTTTCTATTTGCCATATATAGCACGCGTGGAGACAATCTTTTGTTGTCTCCACGCGCTTATATAAATTATGTTCAATATTTATCATCTGCAAACGTTCAAGACGAGCAATCTTATTATCTAGTCTTATTTGGCAGATGAAACTCATATGAGCGGTCGAATACTTCCTGTACTTTATTTATTTCCAAGAATGTGGTTCCACCTCCCCTTCCAAAACTGCCACTCAGATAAGCTATCTTGTCTTCCATACGTAAGTAGCCTTTCTGGCGTAACATACGCAGAGCTGCAAGGAATTGCTCCTGTGCGCCAATCTGCTCATGTTGAGCAACAGGAATAACGCCATAGCTCAGTGCCAGCCATCGCTGTGTCTTTTCCTTATAGCATATTGCAAGTACAGGGTTGGGACCTCTGAATGCTGCAAGGTTACGTGCAGTAAGACCTGTCTTACTGTCTGTAATTATACCCTTCACACCCAATCTTTCGGTCGCTTCAATTGCATTACGTGCCAAAAATTCTGTTACATCGCAATTTTCACTGAGCGGAAAGTCGTAATCGTGGTCATACATCTTATCCTGTTCAGCTTGTTCTGCTATTGAAGCCATAGTTTTAACAGCTTCAACAGGATACTTTCCTGAAGCAGTTTCGCCGCTCAGCATCAATGCGTCTGTTCTATAATAAATAGCATTTGCAATATCTGTTACTTCCGCACGTGTCGGGCGCGGATTATTAATCATAGTATGAAGCATTTGTGTCGCAACAATAACAGGCTTTTTAGCTCTCATACATTTGTGAATTATCATTCGCTGTATTCCAGGAATCTTTTCTATAGGGACTTCAATACCTAGGTCACCTCGTGCTATCATGATTCCGTAAGACGCTTCTATGATTTCATCAATATTATCAACACCTTCCTGGTTCTCGATTTTAGAGATAATCTTGATATCACTATTGTGTTCATCAAGAATCCTCTGAACTGCAAGCACATCTTCCTTGCTTCTTACGAAAGAGTGAGCTATAAAGTCGATATCTTCCTCTATTGCCAGTAGTATGTTGCGCTTGTCTTTCTCCGTAAGTGCAGGCAGGTCTATATGAACACCTGGCACGTTAACACTTTTATTAGATCCTAACAATCCGTCATTTTGTACTTGTGCTACGACAGCAGGACCGTTTATGCCGATTACCTTCATGTCTATCGCGCCGTCATCAAACAGGATGTCGTCGCCAACATGCACATCATTGGCAAAGTTTTCGTATGACAGATTTAATATATCGTGCTCCGTTTTCATTTCTGGACGTCCAAAAATTTTTACGACGTCTCCTGTCTTATATTCAATAGGAGCATCATTTCCCGTTGTTCTTACTTCAGGTCCTTTGGTATCAATCAGAATACCAATATGCTTACTAACCGCACGTGTATTCCGTATTATCTGTTTTATTCCATCAGGTGTGGCGTGTGCGGTATTCATTCGTACCACATTCATTCCTGCATCAAAAAGTTGGCGAATAAAATCAACGTCGCATCTGCGATCGCTTATAGAAGCTACAATCTTAGTTTGTTTCATAAATATACGGTTATATTACCTTGATTAGGTTGCAAATTTACAAAACAAATTCTATAAATGCAAGCTATTGTGCAGCAAAATCATCCCATTCTTTGAACTTAAGTTCTCCTTCAACCCATTCTTGACGTGTTTTTTCGTTATGCGGATTAGAGACTGATAGCCCTATTAGTCTTATCGGTTTAGTAGAATAATCCACCTGCTCAATAAGTTTTTTTGCTAAAGGAAGTATGGTATTCTTATCAGTAAGAGGTTTAAATGACGTTATACTTCTTGTTGTCTGCATAAAATCGCTGAACTTTATTTTTAGCGTTAGAGTATAGCCGCTGAATTTGCTTTTATCCAATCTTTCTGTTAATTCTAGGACAATATGGTATAGCTCTATATAAATGGCCGATTTTCTATTAAGGTCAGTCAAAAAAGTTTGTTCACATCCCACGGATTTTCTTATTCTCACCGGCTCCACAGCTCTTTCATCAATGCCGCGTGCAAAGTTATAATACATTTTTCCTGACTTTCCAAACACCTCAGTTAGATGGTTAAGGGTGCATTGAAGCAGCTGTTTACCGTTAAAAATGCCCATTTTATGCATAATGACAGCTGTCTTCGGACCAACACCCCAAAACTTCTCTATTGGCAGAGTTTCCAGAAACATTAGTGCCTTTTCTGCTTTAACAGTTAATATTCCGTCAGGCTTGTTATAGTCAGACGCTATTTTTGCCAAAAACTTATTGTATGAGATGCCGGCAGACGCAGTCAGATACAGTTCGTTTTTTATCCGTTCCTTTATCTTTAGTGCAATCTCTTCAGCCGGCATATTATTGATATTATCAGTGACATCAAGAAAGGCCTCGTCTATTGACAGAGGCTCTATCTTATCAGTGAAATCGCAGAATATTTCATAAACCTGCATTGAGACAGACTTATATCTGTCATGGTCACTTGCAACAACGATTAATTGTGGACACAGCTTTTTTGCCTTAAATATAGACATTGCTGAATGTATTCCATATTTTCTGGCTTCATAACTTGCTGTAGACACAACTCCACGTGGACCATCAAAGCCTACTACTATAGGCTTTCCCCGCAATTCAGGATTGTCTCTCTGCTCAATAGAAGCAAAAAAGGCATCCATGTCGATATGAATTATACTGCGTTCCACCCAATTGTTTCCTTAAGTCACCTCATTTTTTTACAATCTCCATCTCCAATGTTTTACGACAACATGGCCAAGACGTCCGATGACTGTAGTTATTTTGTTTACAGTCAATGATTTCCCTGCTATAATAAAAAGTACAGCTACCAATATCATCAGCACTCCGGTAGCCATTCTTAATGTCAGCTGTTCGCCAAACATCACCACTCCAATCACAACGGCAGTCAATGGCTCTAATGCCCCCATTATAGCTGTAGGTGTTGAGCCTATTTCGTGAACAGCAACAACCATCAACAATAACGAAATTACCGTTGGGAATAATGCCAAAATCAACGCATAGAACCACATCTCTGGAGTCGTAAGCATTTGAATATAATTGTTTTGGTCACCTGCCAACGAATAAATGATGAGAGATATTACACCAAATAATAACACATAAAATGTGAGTTTGACAGAAGATATTCGTAATGGAGATTTGTTTACAACAATTATATATATAGCATAAGTTAAAGACGAAATCATAACAAGTATCACACCCGTGATATTCAACACATCCCCGTCATTTCCCTTATATAACAGAGCAATGCCGCTAAGAGCAAGAATTATCGATAATATAGTTATTATGGTTAGTTTTTCTTTGAAGAATACGGTCATCATTACAGCCACCATCACTGGATAGACAAATAGCAACGTACATGCTATTCCTGCTCCCATGTAATGGAAGCTCAAGAATAGTGTCAATGATGACATCGCAAACAATATGCCTAATGCCACTAATATTGATGTTTCTTTCTTTGTTATCGCAAATGACTGGCGCTTGAAAAGCATAAAAAGAGCCAATAACACCACGGCAAGTCCATATCTGAAGAACAATACCGTATTTGTATTTATGCCCTGCGAATAGAGAGGCAATGCGCCTAACGGATTTAATCCATAGCTAACGGCAGCACCAATGCTGCATAATGTTCCTTTTAACTTTGAGTTCATAAAACGTGTTCGTTCCTTTACTGAATTACATGCAAATAATTAATAAACAAAATAGTCAGGCAAATTCATATTAACGGTTCTAATTATCCGGTTGTATTGTTCTCTGCGATTTCTGCAGCCAATCTGCGAGCCGGTTTCCCTGTCTGTGTGCGAGGTATTTCTTCCACACTTATATATATCTTTGGCTGCCAATATTTTGGCATATTGTCTTCGCATAGTTTCTTTATTTTCTCAATATCATCGCTTTCAACAAGTATTGCGACAACCTCACCAAATTTATGGTCACTCTTTTTTGTTATAACATATGGTACGGTCAAATATTTCTTTAACAAAGCTTCCACTTCTTCTATCTGTATTTTTATGCCCACGCTGTCTATGACGTTATCTTTACGTCCCAATATGCGAAAATGCCTGCCATCTTTCCCAATTTCAGCTATGTCATTCGTTATAATACTCGAATCTGATACTTTTGGGGCGTCAATTACAAGGCATCCATCCTCATTTACACTCACATCAACACTTTCAAAAGGCGTATACCAACAGCTAGCCTCACTGCCGTTAAGGCGTCTTAAGGCTATATGTGACAAAGTTTCAGTCATGCCATATGTGCTCCATACCGCATTTGGAAAATCCCTGAGCTCTCTCTCCATTTTATCGTCTATCGCTCCTCCGCCTATTATCAGGTGGTTTATCCGCATAAGTATTTCTTTTTCTTCTGGCACCTGCAGACTGTTAAACACCTGCATAGGTATCATTGCAGCAAATACAGGAGCTTCGGTCATTCCAGACAATGGATGTCCTGACGGTTTCACGTTAATAAGTTTGAGCTTACGCACGATAGAGCGTACTACCACCATCTTACCGGCAATATAATCGAGAGGCATGCACAATAATGCTGTGTCACCCTCCTTTAGGTTCAGAAAGTCACAAGTTATGGTTGCGCTAGCTTCCATCTTGCATTTCTCAACCATCATAGGTTTCGGTTTGCCTGTTGATCCGCTTGTGTGCACAAGCATCATATCAGAATCATTGTTCCATTCGGTATAAAAATCATCAAGTGTCATTCTCTGTCTTCTGCCAATTTACGCCAAAGTTTATTGTCTCTTATTTCCAAAGGCATGTCTATGTTGTCTGTAAAGAGCATACCCGTACCCAGTCCTTGCGGAATGGATATATCTGGTCCATACTCTTGAGCTGTAAGTTGTGCAATAGAGTTCAGCCCTATATTGCTTTCAAGAGCACTAGTAATCCATGTCTTTATGCCTTTGTCCGTAGCAATATCTATCCATTCCTTCACACCGTTTATACCTCCATGTAATGAAGGTTTCAGAATAATGTATGCCGGTTTTATCACATTGAGCATATATTCTTTCATGTCCGGATCATTTACGCCAATAAGTTCCTCATCTAGTGCAATAGGCATTGGTGACTCACGGCATAGCTGAGCCATGTTGCCCCATTGATGTTGCCGTATGGGCTGTTCTATCGAGTGTATCGAATATTGTGAAAGTAGTTCCAGTTTGTACAGAGCATCATCAAATTTAAAACCACCATTTGCATCAAGCCTGATTTCCAGTTCATTATGCGAGAATCGTTCACGTATATGTTTAACCATATCAAGCTCCTTGTCAAAGTTTATAGCTCCTATTTTCAGCTTGATACATCTGAAACCTTGCTTTATTTTTTCGTCTATACGCTGCATCATTTCTTCGAAAGTTCCCATCCACACAAGACCGTTTATTGGTATTCCGGCTTCACCACGGCTAAACGGAGTATCATAGAAGTTGATACTGCCACATTCAAAATGTTTCAGCGCAGTTTCAAGACCAAACAGCATTGACGGATAATCACGCATTTCTTTATAATCTATTTGCCCCTCGTTCATGAACTTGTCACACATCTTGCGCAATGTCTCTTCATAATCAGGACCATAGTCACAGCTTAAGTCTGGCAGTGGTGCACACTCGCCAATACCTTTATGTCCCGGCATATCCGGTGATGTAAGTTCCAGCAGCCACGATAGCCTTGTCATATACACTCCACGTGAAGTGCCGGCTGGTTGCTTAAAGTGAAATGTACGTGGTATAATCTTTATCTCGTATCTCATACGTAACTTTAATTTTCGGTATTAACTTATAGTCATCATTATCTTTTGTCCTGTCAGCCATATGTTTTTTATTTATAAAACAGATTTGGTATAATTACTTATGGTTGTTTAATTCCGGTTGCAGTATGCACATATAGATGCATACTGCAACCGGAATTAAACATAAGTATTTATATTACGACTATCTGTTTATGGCAGTTTAGGATATTTCTTGAAGTCAGGCTTACGCTTTTCAAGAAAAGCTTTTCCGCCTTCCTGTGCCTCATCCAAAAAATAGTAGAGCATTGTAGCGTCTCCTGCCAATTCCTGTATTCCAGCCTGTCCGTCAAGTTCTGCGTTTAGTCCGGCTTTAATCATGCGCAAGGCCAACGGGCTGCGTTCCATCATAGTCTCAGCCCATTCTACACATGTATCCTCCAACTTGTCAAAAGGAACTACACAATTAACAAGTCCCATACGCTCAGCTTCTTCTGCTGTATATTGGCGGCACAGGAACCATATCTCTCTTGCCTTCTTCTGTCCTACTATGCGTGCAAGATATGAAGCTCCAAATCCGGCATCGAACGAACCAACCTTAGGCCCAGTCTGTCCGAATATTGCGTTCTCACTAGCAATAGTCAAGTCACACACCACATGGAGCACATGACCGCCCCCAATGGCATAACCGTTAACCATGGCAATAACAGGCTTAGGCAGAGAACGAATTTGTTTTTGAACGTCAAGTACATTTAGGCGCGGCACACCATCTTCTCCTACATATCCACCTCGCCCCTTAACATGCATGTCTCCTCCAGAGCAGAAAGCCTTGTCGCCTGCACCTGTTAATATAACAACGCATATATCCTGAGCTTCGCGACAGTAGGCAAAAGCCTGACTCATTTCAAATGTTGTCCTAGGAGTAAACGCATTTCGATAACGCGGACGGTTAATGGTAATCTTTGCAATACCATTGTATTGTTCAAACAATATTTCCTTAAAGTCGAATCCCTTTATTGGTTCCCAATTTCTATGTGCCATATTTATTTTATATTTTTTACTAATTCACTTAATGCATTACTATCATCAGATATGTCCGTAAACACCTCAAGCAACATCGGGCGTTTTGCATCCGAGGCGAGCAGCATGGCAATGCCAATGCGCAACTCTTCTGCATTACGTGCAGACATATATCCTATATCATTTTGTGTGCATATACCTTGAGCAGTTGTCATATGGCATGCCGCAACAAGTTTTTCGCACGCATTACTCTCTTTCAGTCCTTTCAAGTTGTAGAATATTCCACCACCGCCATTGTTCAGCAGCAACATACGGAAGTTGCCTCTAAGATTTGTGTTCCATAAGGCATTTTGGTCATAAAAGAAACTGAGATCACCTATCACACAGAACACCATATCGCGGCATGCAACAGAAAATCCTGCTGCTGTTGACAAGCTACCTTCTATACCGTTTACACCGCGGTTACACCATACATAATGATCTGAATATATGTCAGCCAAGCGGACGGCCGAACTATTGGCATAATGCACGTGATATTCATAGTCCATGTCTGCCAGTGACTCTTCAAATATTTTTACAGCAGACATCTGGGAGTATTGCGGATCATAAGCGGCAATTTTTTCGTCTATGATCTTGATCTGTTCATGCCATATATGTCTAAACTCAGCGTTGTCAAGGTCAGACACGCCGTCTTGCATACCCTCTGTTTCGTTTATCATTTTGGCCAATGCCGTCAGTGCCTCTTTATAGTCGGCCTCAATAATCCCCGTAAGATGCATAAAAGTGTCGTGTATCTCACGGTCTTCACTTATAGCCCAGCTTTCAGCTGGATGCGACAGACGTAGAAACTTTTTCAGACGTTTGCTCACCATATTGTCGCCTAGAAAAAGAATAAAGTCAGGCATATAGCGCTCGTCTTTTCCTATACGTGACAGCATCAAGTCAAAATGTGTAATAACGTCAGATGCCAGTGTCTCTGATATCGTTACAACTTTACGTCCTATAGTCTTTATGGCATCTGTAACTTCACTGTTTCTGGATCTTGTCTGTCCTACTATAATCATAGGCTTATGTGCTGCCTGAATCCGTTCTGCAATCGTTCTTAAAGCGTCTAAATTCATTACAGATGGCATATAGCTTATTTTACGCTCAAGCGGCAGCTCCTGTTGAGTGAAGTTAAACAATGGCTCGTTGATATGTACGTTAATATGCACAGACTTTCTTTCGTGTGTTTTCACAGCAATAAGAGCCTCATTCACTACTCTGTTGCAATACCAGTGCTCTTGTTCATTATTTGGCTCTGACAGCGATACGCATTTGCTCACATATTTACCGAACGCACCGCTCTGAGGCAGCGTCTGTCCGTCAAGCTGATCAATCCACTCCAACGGACGGTCTGCTGATATAACAATTATTCCCCTATGCCGATAGGATGCTTCTGCCACTGCCGGAACGACATTAAGCAATGCAGTGCCTGAAGTAACACACACGGCCACAGGACTATTATCAGCCAAAGCCATACCTAAAGCATAAAAGCCTGCACTGCGCTCGTCTGTTACAGGGTAACATATTATGTCGGCACATTCGTTAAAATTGTGCACTATGGGCGCATTTCTTGACCCAGGACACACTACCACTCGTTTCACCCCGTGTGCAACAAGCAATGAGGTTAGTATATTTATATTCTTCTTATCGCTAAACATCGTCTCATTGTATCCATTTTGGCTTCTGTTTCAATCCATTCTGTTTCTACTTCACTTTCACTTAACAATCCACCACCGGCATATAGTTTGCAGCATCTGCCTTCTATCTGCATGCATCGTAATGTCACAAAGAGATGTGTGGAGCCTTCGTAGTTCAGCGGTCCAGAGAAGCCGCTATAATATCCTCTGTCACCGCTTTCATTATCTAATATAAACTTGTAGGCTTCTTCTTTGGGCAGTCCGCATACTGCAGGCGTTGGATGAAGTGTCTTTATAAGATTTCCTATACCTGCATTGGCATTCAAGTTAAATCTGAAATGTGTGACAATATGTATCAGCTGACCGGCCACAAGTGTCTGTGGTTTTGCTTCATCAACCTTTGGGGTAAAACACCGCAGGCGCTCTCGTATATAGTCGGCAACATATTGCTGTTCGTGTATGTTTTTTTCGTCCCACACATCGTATATATTCCGGTTTTGCATTTTCTGTACTTCCGACTCGCCTACAATACCAATACGTTTTGTTCCGGCTAAGGCCACTGTATGCCATTCTTCTTCATGTCCTTCAACCAATGTCTCTGGCGTTGCCATGAGCCATGTTCCGCTGTAAGGTGTAGATACAAGCGCTATAAATTCATTTGGATATATACGGCAAGCTCGTTTGAATATCAATTCCGGGGTAATATCTTCACAAGCATTTTCTACACTATTTCTCGCCAATACAATCTTCCGAAATGTTCCTTTGCATAATTGGGAATGAAATTTGTTGAAATCAGTTTCATACTGCCTATGCTCTTTGTCAATGTCACGATTGCTAAAAGCCAGCGACTTATGCTTACTACAATCATCAATCTTGCAAGTTTCAGTCTCGTCGGGTCTTATCAGCAGCAACGGATGCTTTTCAGACATCATAAACGGCGAAAAGACAAAACCCGTCCTTCCGTTTAAATCTGCATATGACGGCAATATTTCAGCTTCGCCGTCACACTGTCGCATAATGGTGTAGGTTGTCTCATGCGGCAACCTGTACATGACAAAGCTATTATTCATCAGTCTGATTTTTTGGAGTAATGATATAGTTGGTAACATGTACGGTAGAGATGAGTCCGCCAGACGAATCGGTTATATCAACATCCCATACATGTAATTTATGTCCTTTGCTGACAAGTCGTGCCGTAGCCGTAACAGTATCACCTTCTGCCACCGCCTTGACGTGATTGCCGCTGACACTTATGCCCACACATATTTTGTCGGGGCACAAAGCCAACGACCCAACTCCAGCAACATTTTCAGCCAATGCTAATGAGGCACCGCCACTAAGGAAGCCGAAGGGTTGGCGATTACGTTCGTCAACCGTCATCGTTGCCTTGCATATATCGTTCTCTGGCGTAGAGACAAAATCCATACCTAAGGCGGTCGACAGATTCGGACGCCGCTCTATCAGTCGTTTCACTGCTTCAACATCCATAGGCGCTCCTGTCGTGCTATTTAAAGAACATATAATAACATGCCGCAAGAACGGCTAGTATTATGATAAAGAAGATTGTCTTCATAAGACAACCCGCAACTTTCTTGAATATAAAAATGCCTACAATGAGCGCAATAATACAAAAAATATAATATCCAAAATTTTCCATTTTCAAACTACATTAGAATTGTGTATCCGTTCTTCGTGGAATACTGCAATTTTAAGTAAGACTATTTAAAAAGTTTTCTGAAATTTACCGGTATAGGCGTTTCAAACTCCATACGGCGTCTTGTTATAGGATGGTAAAAACACAGGACATAAGCATGAAGGCACAGACGGCCTATTGGATCATCACCATTACCATATTTTATGTCACCGCACACAGGATGTCCCATGTCTGCAGAATGCACACGTATCTGGTTCTTTCTGCCTGTCTCAAGCCTGAATTCAACAAGGCTGTGATCAGTGGTCCGGTCAAGCGTATGAAAATGCGTTACTGCGTATTTGCCTCCGTTGTCATAAGGAGAAGAGTATGTAATATAAGCATTGTTGTCTTTCAGCCAACTGGTCATAGTTCCATAGTCGTCCTCCATTTCACCACTTACCACAGCAACATATCTGCGGTCATAAACTATGTCATGCCATTCATGTTCCAGTATCTGCTCTGTCTGCATGTCTTTGGCATAAATCATTAGTCCGCTGGTGTAACGGTCAAGTCTGTGTACGACATGTGCAGTGCATTTCTGTCTGCTCGTCTTAAAATACGAGTCAAGCACTGTCTTGACGTTCAGCGAACTATGGCCTGCAGCCATCGACAATATGCCAACATTCTTTTCTACAACAACTATATAACGGTCTTCATAGACAATCTTGATGTAGCGGTTTTTAAACATTTCAGCGTTTTGCTTACTCCTGCTTACAGCTACTTTCATACCGCAACTTAAGGGATAGTCAAACTGTGTTATCACCTTACCGTTAACCTTCACCCCCCTGCCCTGCAACGTAGATTTTATCTTCGTGCGGCTTGTATTCTCCATGCTGTCAAGCAGAAATTCCAGCAGCGGTTTGTCTTCTTTTACCGTTAAATGCAGATAATTATTGTCGTTATAATTTGTGCGCATATAATTGTTGTTATAAATCAGGAGCAAAATAGCCAATTCCCGTTTTTAGCGTTTATGCCGAGACTCAGCTTAGCTTATGCAAAGATAATGCAAATCAGATGCAAGTCAAAATAAAATCATCTATATTTATGCTTTTACCGCATGTTACACCAAATAAACCGATAAAACAAAGGTTCTGTCAGCATATATATGATTTGTTTATATTTATGATAGTGCAATAAATTATTGATTCCAAATAATTATTTGTCACCAATCACTAAAAGTTCAATGACCATTTGTGTTAAAATATTTTTTATTACCTTTGCACTAGCAATTTGCCGTATCAAGGAAACAATATCCTACGGCACATAAATATCATACATCTTACCAATTGACACGATGAGTCTTATTGATATCACATTTCTTGCCTTGGCTTTAGCAATGGATTGCTTTACAGTTTCCATTGTCAGTGGAGTCATTATCCGTAAATACATTCTTTCGGTTATTTTGCGCATGGCAGTTCTGTTCGGTCTGTTTCAGGCAATGATGCCTTTTATTGGTTGGTTAGGAACAAGCTATTTCAGCCATTACCTTGAGTCTGTCGACCATTGGATTGCATTTGGCCTTTTGGCTTTTCTTGGTGGGAAAATGATAAAAGACTCGTTCGGAAGCGAAGAAGAGGCTCATTTTGACCCTTCAAAACTGACAAGCCAACTACTCTTTGCTGTTGCAACCAGTATTGACGCCCTGGCTGTAGGCATATCTTTCGCATGTCTTGGATATAAAAATATAGAACAGCTAACCTTGCCGCTTATCGTCATTGGCGCATGCTCGTTCGTTATGTCTATATTAGGCAACATTCTAGGCGTAATGTGTGGCAAGTCGATAGTAAAGCGCCTTAAGCCAGAATTTATTGGAGGAGTGATTCTTCTTCTGATAGGTTTCAGAATATTATACGAACACATCAGCTTTTAACTTAAATCTACTAGTTTACATATTCCATCTTTATTCTTTTTCTATTTCGCAAAAACAACCATTTTTTTGAAAAATATAAAGATAAAATGTAAAGCATAATTACCGTCTTTTTCTTAAAAAGGAATCTCCTTTTAGAAAAGTTTATGTTATACCTGATAGATTGATAAAACTATATTATTAATCCAAATCAGTCTTTGGATTCAACGTAAGTATATTGTCATTCACTTTTAAACATAATGAGCCATATAATGAAATGTGATAATATTAGACAAACATACAACTTGAAAACACCAAATTGCCTGTTGGTTTAAACCGTATTAAGCCTAATAATCAATTTGAATTGAGCATTATGGCATATATGCCACAATGCAATTTAAACTTTAATATTTACGGATAAACATATGTTAATCAGCGACATATAACAAAAGATTTAAATTATAGTTACAGATGTTTTTATCGTCAATAGAAATGTCTTTTTTATGTATTTTTGCTATGCAAATCAGTCTATAATAGTTATTTTTTAATGAAAAATAGAACAATAGTAAATATAAATTTAATATGATTTAGAAACCATTGAAATACGATACAAAACTCAATGAATTTCGTATCGAAACTCAATGAGTTTTTAACCCAAAATCATTAAAGTTTTGAAGAATTTTAATAACCACTATAGAAATTTATTTTTTGTAATATTTTCGTATTTTTTTAATTATGATTCAATATTTCATTTTTTATTTGGACTTAGGAATAATTTTAGATTTTATCTGTTTTTTTTATTATGTATCAAATGTTTTGAAAAAAAAAATATAGATAAAGTTTTAAATTCTTTTGAATACATTTTTTACATTAATGCAGTATTAATGTTTATTCAAAGATTTGCTTTTGGATATGAGCAAGACTTACTTGGTGGAATATTTGGTATATCGTATGGATGTAATGGTTCTCTCAATATATTTTTAATTATAATGACAGCAAGAACCTTAATAAAGACTTTAGATAAAAGTGAAAGAATTTCATCATGCATAATAAAATGCGCATTATCTCTATTATTGGCTGCATTATCTGAGTTAAAAATATATTTTTTTGAATTTGTTGTCATATTGGCATTTGCGGTATTGGTAACTCGTTTTAGTATTAGAAAATTAATTGTCCTAGTAGGATCTTTCATAGGCGTTATAGTTGGTGTAAATCTTTTGGTTCAGCTTTTTCCAGGATTTGAAGGGTTCTTTTCTATTGAAGGAGCAAAAAACATAGTTGCAGCAGGAAGTTATTCTGATTCGAATGCTTTTAATAGATTTACATTTATAACATATATAAACAGTCATTTTTTTACCGATAAATTGGATATGTTTTTTGGATTTGGGTTAGGTAATTGTGAATTATCTAGTATAAGTTTGTTTGATACGAATTTTTATCATCAAAATGGTTGGATGCATTATGATTGGTTTCACTCAACATTTACTTATTTTGAGCAAGGATTGTTTGGCCTGATTTATCTAATATCTTTCTTTCTAATTATTATTGCCATTTTATTTTTGATGAGAAAAAAATATCTAGATAATAATGAAAATATTATAATTTCAATTATTTGTGCTTGTCTATCAATTGTTTTAATTTTTTACAATCAAAGTTTAAGGACTGAAGCAGGATATTTAATGTATTTCATTATATCGATCCCTTTTATTTATACAACAAGGAGAATTAATAAATATGTCTAACATTTTAAGGGAAATATACTTGTTTCCTCAACTAATTACTTATAAATTATTTGCAAATCAATTTTCAAAAAAAAGAAAAATCATTTTAATAGGAACCCCAATACATAAGAATTTGGGTGATCATTTAATCGCTCATCATGAAAGAGCATTTATTATGAATTTCTACAAAAATGAAGAGCTTCTTGAAATTCCTACTGAAATATTTATGCTTTATAAGTCATTAATAAAATCTATTGTTAACCCAAAAGACAGTATTTTCATCACAGGTGGAGGATGGATGGGAGATGTATGGATTGAAGACGATTTATGCATGCAAGAAATCATCAAAACTTTTAAAAATAACAAAATAACTATTCTTCCGCAAACATTATATTTTGATGATTTGGATTCTAAAAGAAGTAAGGAATTGTTAAAATCAGCAAAAAGAACATATAAAAATTCTAAGTATCTAAATTTATTGTTAAGAGATGAAAAATCAATTGAAAATGCTAAAAGCTATTATGGAAATTTCATAAATAAGATAGATTTATTTCCGGATATGGCTTTATATAAAGATTTTGAAAAAAATATTAAGTGTAAATCTGGTTATTTGTTTTGTTTAAGAGAGGATATAGAAAAAGAGTCTTCAGGGATGATTGAAAGTGAAATACATAGTTATGCCAAAGAAAACGGAATTAAAGTCAGTAAAACAAGTACGATTTCAAAACATTCTGTTCCTATTTGGCTTAGGAAAAAGAAAATCCAATCTAAATCAAATGAGTTTTCTAAAGCTAATGTTATTATTACAGATAGGCTACATGGAATGATTTTTGCACTTTTATCAGGGACGAAATGTGTTGCTATTGATAATAAAACCCATAAAGTGTTTGGAGTATATAAAAAATGGTTAAGTGATAACATGAATATATTTTTTGTTGATAAAAAATACGATAAAAGACAATTATTAGACTTCTTAAATAGTGATTTTGATGAAATAAATCACAAAATTTGGAGAAATAATATTGATAGAAGTTTTGAGGAATTATCTACTTATTTGGAGGAAAGTAAATGAGAGCAAAAAGATTAATATTAATGCATATTCCAAATCGAAAATGTAATTTAAAATGTAAATATTGCTATTTATCTCAAGTTAACGAATGGGTTCTTCCACCCGAAAAGTTTAAATATGACATAAATCATATTGCTAATTGCTTAAATAAAAAGAGACTTGGCGGTCCTTGCTTAATTAATTTAACTGGAGATGGTGAAACAATGTTACAACCACAAATAGTACAGTTGTGTCAACTATTATTAGAAGAAGGTCACTATATTGAGTTTGTTACGAATTGTACAGTTAAAAAGGTTGTTCAGGAGTTTGTAACTCTTCCCAAAGAATTGTTAAAACATCTAGAATTTAAAATTTCATATCATTATCAGGAGTTAAAAGATAAAGGTTTAACAGATCATTTTTGGAGTAATGTTAAACTAATACAAAGTTGTGGTTGTTCGTTTACTTTGGAATTAATGCCTCATGATGGGTTATTAAATCACATTAATGAGATTATCGAAACTTGTGAAAGAAATGTTGGCGCTATGTGTCATCTTACAGTTGGAAGAGCAGATTATTTTTCAACTCGAGAACTTTTAACAGATCTTACAAAAGACGAGTACGTTTCTAAGTGGTCTATTTTTAAATCAGATATGTTTAGTCTTAAGATGAAATTATTAGGAGTTAAAAGAAAAGAATTTTGTTATGCCGGAGATTGGACTTTGTATGTAAACTTATATACAGGTGATGCCGCTCCATGTTATGCACAGGCTATTGATCAAAATATATTTGAGGATCCTAATAAGCCTATAAAATTTAGAGCTGTTGGATATCATTGTAGAGAACCATATTGTATAAATGGTCATGCGCATATTAGTTTAGGTGTTATTCCGGAACTTGATTCACCTACTTATGCCAAAGTACGAAATAGGGTGCGAAAAGATGGAACAGAATGGCTAACTGCGGATTGTAAAGAATTCTTCAGTACAAAGCTATCAAGTACTAATAAAGAATATTCAAAAAGCAGGAAAATGATTAATTATTTTTCTTGGTATTTTAGTTTTGGATTAAATCTTCTTAAAGATCCAAAAAGAATTAAAAATAAAATTAAAAAGATTATTAATCAATAAGTAAAACGAAAAAAAGGGGGAGGAGCAACTATGGCTGAAAATCGTGGGGAAGAGTTAGCAAGAAACACTTTTATCTTAACATTAGGGAGAGTTTCAACACAGTTCATTTCTTTTATTTTATTGCCATTGTATACATCAAAACTTTCAACAAGTGAATTTGGTACAGTAGATTTAATTAGCACGATTGTACAGTTGTTGATTCCTGTAATATCATTAATGATAGATCAAGGATGTTTTAGGTTCTTAATTAATTGCAGTGATGATAATAATAAAAGGATAATAGTAACCACCTCCTTTGGATTACAGTTAATATTTTCGATTGTATTTCTTATAGTGTATTGTCCAATTTGCATAATTTTCAATTTTAAATATAAAATATTTGTTGCGTTGATTTTAATTGTGACCGCTTATAACAATCTATTTTTGCAGATAGCTAGAGGATTAAGAAAAACAGTTGATTATTCATTAGGAAGTTTTGTATGTTCGATTGTAACAATTTTGATGAATATTATATGTATTGTTTCATTAAAAATGGGAGCAAGTGGAATGCTTTTTGGAAGTTTTATGGGCAATTTAATCTGTTGTACTTTTTTATTTTTTAACTTAAACGTAATTAAATACTTATCATATAAATCTTTTAGATTGGTACAAGCAAAAAAAGAATTAATGTATTCGTTCCCGCTTGTACCAAACCAAATTTCACTTTGGATAATGAATAGTTCAGATAGATTGATTGTAGCATATTTTTTGGGAACCGCAGCAAATGGAATTTTGGCTGTTTCGCATAAATTTCCTACAATTTATTTAACTTTTTTCAATATTTTTCAGTTAGCATGGCATGAAACAGGGGCTATTCATTATTTTGACTCTGATAGAGATGATTTTTTTTCTGAAATGTTAGAAAAGGTTATCTCAATATTTTCAACTATATGTATTGGAATTATTATTGGGTTACCACTTGTTTTCAATATGTTAGTTGATATTTCATATCATGATGCTTATTACAATATTCCTATTTATTTAGTTGCTTCTTTATTTAATGTTGTTGTTGGATTGTTAGGTGTAGTATATGTTGCATTGAAAAAAACCGGAGAGATTGCAAAGACAACCATAATTGCATCAATATTGAACATTGTTATTAATATCTTTTTAATTAAATATTTAGGGTTATTTGCAGCATCTTTATCCACTTTCATTGGATATTTAGTGATCATGATATATAGAATTTTTGATACAAAGAAATACTTAAATGTACGATATAACATTAAACAATATGTTTATATTTTTTTTGCATTAATAGCTAGCTGCTTAGTATATTATTCTGAAAATTTAATAATGTCGGTTATTTCGGTACCTATATTCATCATTATTGCGATACTGATTAATAGTAAAACGATTTCTGATATAATAAAATTTTCAAAAAAAAAGTTTGGAAGATAGAAAATGAAAAAATGTTATAAAATATTGGCAATAATTGCTTGCGCTGGAATTATCAGTACTATTTTTTTTACAAGATTAGATGAACCATTGGTTATAAACGAAACAAATGAAACAATATTGTTAAATGGACAAATTGAAACATTATCTGAAAATTTCACATGTACTGGGTTAACTTGGGATAGTAAAGAAAAGGTTTTTTGGGTTGCAGATTATGGTTCAACTTCTAATAATGGGGTAAAGAATCCTAGACTTGTAAAAATGGATCAAAACTTAAAAATAATTGGCGATATCGATTTATCTAGTGTAATAGAAACAGATGATAATTTGCAAGGTATCTCCTATGATATCAGTGATGATAGTATTTGGATTGCGATTGGAGACTCTTGTAAAAATATTTCAAAATCAGGTACGCTTATAAACGAATTTAGTACTAATGAAATTATGGAATACAAATCGAACGGTATATGTGTAGATGGCGATTCAATTTGGGTTTTGTGTTACTCCCAATATCTTTTAAAATATAGCAAAAATGGAGAATTGTTAGAAAAGATTAGTTTTGATTATAAAGACCAAGATATGATAACTCTATATGAAGATCAATTATTAATCACCGTTGGAGCAGACTATAATGGTGATAATAACTTTATTTTGTCTTATAATCTGAAAACAAAAGAGACTACAGTGAAATATAGAGTATTAGGATCTTATGCAGTTGAAGGGCTAACTGTATTAGATGGAAAGTTATATATTGCCAATGATGGATTTTTTCATAATGCAAAAATTAAAAGTAGCTATATTGCAAAGTATAATATCGATTAGTATATACGTTATTAAGTTAGTTCATTGAAAAACCTAACTCTTTAGAGTAAAGAATCTTAGCCTTAGAATCAAATAAAAATTATTTGTTTAATCTCAATTTTTTATATGGATCATATTAAGGAATTGAAAAAAACATATAAATTTTTGTTTTTTTATGCGGAATTAAAATGTAGTAAATATTTTTTTATGTATTAAAAAATAAAGGATAATTTGCAAAAGATATGTTCAATGTGTTTTAATTGATTAGGGTTTATATAGTTAAACTAAGGACTTTTAAAGTATTAATATTTTAAAGTATTAATAATTATATTGTTTTAAAAAGAAAGGAATAATTATGAATGAAAATCAAATGATTAATGATGAAATGGAGATTGATTTGGGAGAACTAATTAAAATTATAAAAAAGAATATTTTAATAATTATAGTTGCATCCTTATTATGTGCTGCAATTGGATTAATTACGTCTGTGTTTTTAATTAGTAAAAAATATAGTAGTGAAGCAACTATATATATCACTCCCAAAATAACTGAACAAGGAACAATTGATTATAACAGTATTCAAACTAATTCTAAGATGGTTAATAACTATATGGAGATATTAAAAGGTGAAACTATCTTGGCAAAAGTCGCAAAACAAGTAGGGTTAGAATCTTATGAGGAAGTCCAAGATACATTAACGATTACAAATCCAGAGAATACAGAATTGATTTCTGTCAGTGCAGAAACAACAGACCCTGAATTGTCTCAACAAATTGTATCTTTAACCGTTTCCACGTTTACAGAAGATATGATGGATATTTTAAATTTAAATAATGTTACAACCATTAATGATGCTAAAGTAAATACTGATCCTGTTTCTCCTAGTAAAGCTAAATTTACTATTTTAGGTTTTGGTATAGGTTTAGTGGTTTCATGTGGATATGTATGTATTACTTATTTGTTTGACAAACGTCTTCGTACTAGAGATGAAGCAGAGAATTTCCTTGGAATTCCAGTACTTGCTACAGTACCATTGAAAAAGTAAGAAGAGATTATGTTTATAGATACGCATACGCATATTACGTGGGGAATTGATGATGGTATTCAAACATTGAATGAGTGTATTGAAGTACTTCATCAATGTGAAGAAGATGGTATAGAAAGAGTTATCGCGACACCACATTTTATTCCTGGGCGACATGATAAAAAAACTGTTTTGAAAATGGTAAAAAGAATGCAGGAGGTTCAATGTCTTTGTGAACAACATGGTATAAAATATTATCCTGGTTCTGAAGTGTTTTTAAATCGAGATTATCTAGATATGATTGATGCTAAATTATTTTTTACATTGGCTAATTCACGTTATTTATTATGTGAATTCAATGTAAGAGAAAATATTGGCACAACGAGTCGTGTGGAAGATCGATTATATGAACTGTGTATTCGTCATTATACGCCTATTGTTGCACATGTAGAGCGCTATTTTCATGAAGGTATTGATATTGATAGAGTTCAATCTTGGATACAGATGGGTTGTAAAGTTCAAGTTAATCGAACAAGCATTATGGGATTACATGGAAAGGTGATTCAGAAGAATGCCATGGAGCTTCTTGAAAATGAAATGGTTCATGTAGTGGCTACAGATACACATCGTATTAATGGTAGTCGTATTGCCAAATTATCTGATGCATATGATATAATACAGAAGAGATTTGGTGAAGAAAATGCTCAAATTTTGACTTATTATAATCCTCTTCATATCATTGAAAACGAAAAATTAGAAAATATGAAAGAAGTAGTAAAGAAAAGACATTTATTTTTTAGAAAGGGTCATTGATCATGAGAAAAGTAGATAGTACAAAGAATAAATCGCAGCAATTTGATGAAATGGAAGTATATCGTCATTTACGTACAAATATAGAGTATTCATCTGTTGATAAAAAAATTCATGTGATAAATATTACTAGTACACAGCCTGGAGAAGGGAAGACAACAACTTCTACAAATTTATCAATTGTTTCTTCAGGTCAATATGGAAGAGTTTTATTAGTGGATTGTGATATGAGAAAACCTCAGGTTCATAAGCGTTTTAATATTAGTAATCGATTTGGATTAAGTAATGTTCTTGCAGGAGACAACGTAAATATTCCAGATTCTTATTTTTCAAAATTTAAAGATAAAGATACGGAAGGTGTATTATATGTTTTACCAGCTGGTGTAAAAGTACCAAATCCTACTGAGTTATTATCAAGTGAGAAATTTAAAGAGTTTGTTGAATGTATGCGAATGCGTTTTGAATTTATTATTCTTGATTGTCCGCCTGTGTTGTCTGTATCAGATTGCATTCCAGTCTCTCGCGTTTCAGATGGAACATTATTTGTTGTTTCAAGCAAAGACACAGACAAAAATGATGCTAAAACAGCTTTGCAACAATTACAACGTAATGGAGCCAATGTTATCGGAACTGTATTAAATAAAGTTGATAAAACAAACGAAAGCTCATATTATAGTTATTATTAATGGCTACCATGGGGAGCTTTTTTACCATAAGGAGGATCTCTTATGAAAAATGATTTAATCAAAAGAATTATATCGATTGTATTTTCAATTATTTTAGTAGTTTGTACATTATATTTATTAATTCAATTAGTAACCTTAAATGTGTTGCCTTCAAAATTTTTATTTATTGCAGTTGCAATATTGTTTTTGATAGATACAATCATTGTGATTTTAATAAACTTTTATTCGAAAAAAGTAGTATCAAAAATTATATTGATAGTTGTAACAATTGTGTTATCACTTGGTATGGGATTTGGAGGATACTATTTACAAAAAACTAATACCATGTTTTCTAATATTACGAATGTAACTAGTACTTCAAAAAATACAGTTTCGGTAATCGTAAAAGAAAGTAGCGATATGCAGGATTTAAGAGATATTGCGGATAAAAAAGTTGGTACTTTACGATTGATTGGATTGGTAGGAACAGAAACTTGTTTAGAAGATATTGAAAGTAAAGATATTAAAATTCAACAAATGAATTATGATAGCATTTCCAATTTAATGAGTGCATTTTATTCTGGTGAGGTAGATGTTGTTATTTTAAATGAGTCTTATCGTTCAAACGTTGAAGACATTGAAGAATATAAAAATTTTAGTGATAATACACGTGTTATTTATCAGACTACATTTGAAACAGAAGATACAAATGTTGCAAACTCTGTAAGTGATATTACAGAACATCCATTTAATGTTTTGATTACTGGAAGTGATTCACGTATAGATATTAGTGAGAATGCCCGTTCAGATGTGAATATGGTTGTAACGGTAAACCCAACTACGAATACTATTTTATTGACAAGCATCCCACGTGATTTTTATGTAACAACCGTATGTGATGCAGCAGATGGTTGCCAAAATGGAGCAATGGATAAAATAACACATACTGGAATGACAGGGATCAATACAACAAAAAGAACGGTAGAAAATTTATTAGGTATTGAAATTAATTATACTGTAAAAGTTGGTTTTGAAAGTGTAACAAAAATTGTTGATGCATTAGGTGGAATTGATGTTTATGTCGAACCTGGATATGCAGTTCCAGAGTTATTGCATGGAAATGGTCGTGGAGTAACTGAGGGTGTAAACCATTTAGATGGAGAACTTGCTCTTGCATATTCTAGAGAACGTTATGCATACACTGAAGGAGATCGTCAACGTACGAAAAATCAACAGCAGGTTGTTATGGGAATCATTGATAAAATGACTTCAAGTAGTGTATTGGCAAATTATGCAGACTTAATGGATGCATTAGGTGATACATTCCAAACAACTATGTCAGCTTCTGAAATTCAAGCATTGATTCAATATCAAATGGATAAAATGCCAAGTTGGACAGTTGAGCAGTATATGGTGGATGGAACTGGAGATACATTGATGTGTGCCGAGCTTGGACAAGCAGCTTATGTAATGGTTCCTGATCAAACAACGGTTGAGCTGGCAAAAAGAAAAATTGCAGTTGTAATGGATGGCGGTTCTAGTACATCGATTACTTCTTTAGATAATACAACAGAATAGGAGAATCAAATGGACAAAAAATCATTAAGTAGAAGAGCAAATAGAATTCAAAATGAGAAAATAGAGTTAGAGAATGAGCTGCTTGAAGAAGATGATGAAGTCATTGAAGAATTTGAAGAGGAAGATATTGTTGAACAAGAGCAAATAGATGACGAAGATGACTCTGTAGAAGATTCAATGGATGATTTTAGAGCAATGCCTAAAGTTCAAATCGATGCAGAAGTTCCAACTTCAGGTGGGAAAAATTCGCATAAAACAAATAACCATGATCTTTTTAAATGGATCATAATTTGTATTATCTGTATTGTACTTGGTATTGTGGGATATGGTGGCTACAAGGTTTTCTTTTCATCAAATACACAGGATAAGGTTTCTGATACTGATACTAGTGTTAATGAAGATAAAAAAAGTACAGTTAATTCAGATACGCAGGCACCTACTTTTGTGGGATTTTTAGATCGTATAGTTGTTAATTTAAATGCAGTGGATGTTGATTTCTCAAAGTACTATTTAGCTATTGATAATGATAAACAAATGCAGGTAACTGTAACTGGAGATGTAAACCTGGCTGCTGAAGGAGAATATCCTGTTACTGTTTCAGCAACTGATGAAGCTGGAAACACAACAAGCCAGGATGCTATTGTACAAGTTATTTCAGAAGATACAATGGTAATGATTCCTTTGGAATTAACACCAATGATTGATGGAAGCATTCCAATGGCACCAGATACAAAACAACGCGTGGATGCTAATGTGATTTTATATTATTACGGTGAAGTATCTCAGGAGATACAAAATGAGATAGCTCGTTTAGGTCTTGATGTTTCTGGGTATCATTTAGATACATATTGGCATCCAAATGATTTAAACGTTGCATATTAATTGATATGATTCTAGACTGGTTTCTGATAACATGGAGACCAGTTTTTTTGTTTTGTATCAATGATTTATGCACGATTGTGTAAGATGCTTTGACATGCTAAAAACTTCACATTGTTTTAGTGGAAAAGCGCTTGCAATTAGTCTATACTAGACACGAAAAGAGGTTGTGAAAAATGATTATAAATGAACTAGAGAAAAAAGTGACTGGCTCAGGGACTAGAATTGTATTTACAGAAGGTTGGGATCCACGTGTTCAGGAAGCTGCAATCAAACTGGTAGAAAATAATATCGTGGTACCTATTTTATTAGGAGAGCCAGAAGAAATTGAAGCTTGTGCCAAAGAAAATGGTTTTGATGTTTCTAACATCCAGCAGATGTCACCAAAATCTTTCGATAAAATGGAAGAAATGGCAACAAAGATGGTTGAGTTACGTCGTGGTAAATTAGACATGGAGACATGTAAGAAAATGCTTCAACATACAAACTATTTTGGAACTATGCTTGTTCAAATGGGATATGCTGATGGATTATTAGGAGGAGCTACTTATAGTACAGCGGATACTGTTCGTCCAGCTCTACAGTTAGTTAAAACAGCTCCAGGCAATGCCTTGGTAAGTTCTTGTTTCTTACTTGTAAAAGGTGATCAACAGTATATCATGGGCGACTGCTCAATTAATATCAATCCAAATGCAGATGAATTGGTTGAAATCACAATGCAGACAGCTCATACAGCTAAACAGTTTGGTATCGATCCAAAAGTTGCTTTGTTGTCATACTCTAGTATGGGTAGTGCAAAAGGTGAATGTGTTGCGAAAATGACTGAAGCATCTTTACGTTTAAAACGTATGCCAATTGATTTTGAAATTGATGGGGAAATGCAGTTTGATTGTGCAGTAAGTCCAGAAGTTGCTGCATTGAAAGCACCAGATTCTAAAGTAGCAGGTCATGCTAATACATTTATTTTCCCTAACTTGTCAAGTGGTAACATTGGTTATAAAATTGCTGCTCGTTTAGGTGGATGGGAAGCTATTGGACCAGTATTACAGGGGTTAAATGCTCCAATCAATGACTTATCTCGTGGATGTACAGCACAGGAAATCTACAAGATGGCTATTGTTACAGCTGCTCAAAAATTCTTGGATATTTAATTGGAATTCTCTTAAGACTAGCTTAATGCTAGTCTTTTTTATTATGTTAACAGAAGCAATATTAATGATGATGAGTTGATATAAATGGTTTAAGATAGATAGTTTATTCCTGTTATATAAAATGTATATAAAAAAATAAGCTCTATTTTACAATGATTTAAAGTCTTTTCAATCGGCTTTAAATAGATTGTGAATAAAGCTTATATAAAGGCATTTATTTTATTGGGATTTTAGATTGTTGTCCAAGCATTGATTCTATTTCATCTATAGTTTTAGCTTGTTTGAGTGCTTTTAATTTTTTCTCATCAGAGACTAAATCAAAAATGATTTTAAATAAGTGGCTAAAATCTTTTGAGTATTCACCATTTATAGCAGTCAAGAAAATCGTATCAACATTTAGATCATCCCATGCTATTGGAGAATTTAGCCTAATGATAACTATAACAGGTTTTAAAACAGTATATTTTGAGCCATGAGGGATCGCTACCATTCGTCCAATTGAAGTGCTGGAATGATTTTCACGTTCAATTACAGAATCAAAAAAGTCCTTGGTTACATAACCTGTTTCAAATAGGTAATTTGAATATTTTTGAAGCAATTCTATCTTATCCGATGAAGAATCATTGAATAATAATATATACTCATGGATTTTATTTTTAATAGACATGAATTGTTTAAATTCTGTTGTAAATAGCCAATGGCGTATTGTGGATAAATCATTTTGTGTGAATTCGCTAGATATTTTTAAAGAGTTTACATTTAAATCTTGTGATGAACTGTTGATAACCATATCATATTTAGGTTCTGGAATGGAGTATGAATCACAAACATCAATATTTAATTCGGAAAAATGTTGTTCGATAATGGATTTTAAATATGTTTGTACAGAGATTCCATCGTTATTAACTAACAAAATATTTAATGTTTTATGATTTTTCTTACGATTCATTGCAGCTACAATGTGTAAGCATATATAGCTTAATTCATTGGTATCAAAGTATATTTTTTCTATGGTTTCGATTTCATCTATAGTCATCATAACCGCAATATATACGTATGAATAGTCATAGCGAATCCGATCAAGTAATGGGTTTTCACTAGGAATTCCATATCTAAGTCTACGTATCGCTGGTTTTAAATGATTTAATAAGTTGATTTTTAGTTCTGGATCGTTTTCTAGAGAACAATTTAGTTTCTCACTGATCTTTTTTATAAATGTATCAACTAAATTTTCATTAAATAAATCATTCATATTTTGATTATATGTTTTTCGTGTTCTTAATAGTAATGAGGCTATCATTATCTGATCATCATCTGTAATTGTAATGTTAAGGTTATACTCTATTTCCATTTTCATATTCATAGAAATATAAAACTCAGGGAGAGATGAACTAATATTATTGACTCGATGGCAATGAAAACCATTTATTATTCGCTGAATTAATATGCTCGTCCTACAGATTAGATCGGAATAATCAAAATCGGTAAATTTAGTATTTAATAAGATTTCAGCATGAGAACAAATTTGGTATACAGTATCAATTATTTTTTTAGGGAAAATGCTCTCCAAATTATTAATTGTTACACATTTTTTTCTAAACATGTTTTGTATGTTGATTTCATTACCTTCTAACCAAATCCCGTAGTTTGGTTTTTTGTTAATTGTGATATTAAAATTACTGATTTCATTATTTGTGATATCAATTAAATTCATAACAGAATTTAAACTTCTATATAAATATTTTGAGACTGTATTTAATGTAATAGGTTTCGGCTGTGTTAGAAGAAGTATTAATAGTTTTTGTGTATCCTCTTCATATTTATCACTATGTCCAGTTTGTTGATTTTCTAATTGAAACTTTATTGATTGTATTTGTTTTAATGTTCCTTTCAAATATATTCCTTTTTTAGGTGCTTTAACGATGGTGGCTCCATGAAGTAACTGTGACATTTCTGTTGAGTCAAGATCTGAGTAAATTGTTCTTTGGCTTACATTTAATCTTTGTGATAGGTCTTTAGCAGATACAAATTTTTCAGTTTCTAGAAGTATAGTGATTATTTCTTTAACTCTATCTTGTCTCATAAAACACCACCTCTCTTTATAGTTAGATTATACCATTTCTAATTTTTTTATTATTATCAAAAAATTTCAACTAATAGAGGTATTGTTGCAAATATATTGGGTTTATTAGCACTTTAATGTTGAAGACTTTTTTACTTAGAATTTAAGTGAAAAGAAAAAGAGGTGATATTGTGAGCTTTATGTATGATCCTATTCCTTATGATGAGAATAGCGCATTGAATATTATTCATGATTTATCAGATGAAAAGGTTTTGACTGATATTGAAACTATCTGTGATGAATTGATTATTGCTTGGAAAGATAATGAAATTATAGCGTTAGATGGATATTTATCAGCCAACTTTGAAAGAATAGTAGAAATTTTAAAGGCAAAAGATAATTCAATCAAATTTATATCTACTCGAGCTTACATGAAAGATAAGCTAGAGATAGATAGGATGTTAGAAAAGTATTTACCGCATGATCCAGTAAAAGATCCATATGATATGTTTGGAAAACTATATCCAGATAATATAGAATCCTTTTTTAGAGAAGAAAAGGTTGAGTTAAAAACAGATTCTAAAATTTGTTTATATGGATTTGGTAGTAGTTCAGATGTATTTAAAAAACAGGTATCAAAAGTAGTATATATCGATTTAACCCCCAAAGATGCTGTACTTCGTGCGCAAAGCCAAAATTATGAAACAATTGGGGATTTTCAAAAAGGTAATTTTAAAGATTTAATGAGAAGATACTACTATATCGATATTGAAGTTGCAATAAGACATAGGAAAAAATTGATTCAAAACTCAAGAATTGATTATTATGTGTTGGAAACATGGCAAGAGAAATGGATGATGATGACTTTCGATATACTAGGTCGAATCTTTAAACATTTATCTACTCAGCCATTTAGGACAAAGCCGATTTATCTAGATGGTGTATGGGGAGGGCACTATATTCGAAGAATTAGAAAAGTTCCAGAAGAAATCGCGCCTAGAATTGCATGGTCATTCGAATTTATTCCACTCGAAGCAAGTATTTTAGTTAAACATAAAGAAACATTGATGGATATACCGTTTTACACATTCTTAAATGCTTGCGAAAATGAAATTTTAGGTAGTGAAGTCAATAAGAAGTTTCAAGGTAATTTCCCGGTACGATTTAATTATGATGATACGTGGCATTCTTCAGGAAATATGTCAATTCAATGTCACCCCAATAAGAACTATGCGTTAGAAAACTATAATGAATATAACTCACAAGACGAGGCTTATTATGTAGTCACTGTCGGACATGATGCTAGAACGTATTGTGGATTTAAAGACAAATCAGAAAGCTTCCTTGAAGATTGTAGAAATGCTTTTGATACAAGAACTGAATTAGATTATCAGAGTTATATACATGCAGAAAAGAGTTTTAATGGGTTGCAAGTATTTATACCTGCAGGAACTGTGCATGGATCGGGACGCAATCAAGTGGTTCTTGAATTAGGAAGTTTTACAGTTGGAGCGTATACATACAAAATGTATGACTATAATAGAAAGGATATAAATGGAACTTACCGCCCAATTCATCTGGAAAATGCAAAAGAAGTTTTAGATATTACTCGAGATGAGGAATGGATCAAACATAATTCAGTGATAGAGCCAATTCTTTTAAAAGAAACAGATGATTATTCAGAATTTATTATTGGGAAAAATTCTTATATGTATTATGAGACACATCAAATTAATTTAAATCATGACGGTATATATTCGGATTCTAACAATGATGAATTTACAGTTTTGACACTATGTGATGGGGAGGAAGTTGAGATATTTGATTTAAACAATTCAAATAGAAGATATAACGCAAAATATCTTGATGTAATTGTTGTCCCATCAACCATTAAAAACTATGGAGTTAAAGTGATTTCTGATCATCCTGTTGTGCTGCATAAAACAATTTTAAAAAGAGAAGGAGGAGAATAAATGAGTAAAAGAATTGCACATTGTATACCGCACACACATTGGGATCCATTTTGGTATTTTACTGCTCAAGATTCAATGGTAGTGTTTGCGTATAATATGAAGGAAATGATTAGAGCTTTTCGAGATAATGAAATTTCTTATTTTTTCTTAGACGGACAGACAGTTGCGATTGATGAGTATTTGGAAATTCATCCTGAAGATAGAGAGGAAGTGGAAAATTTAATTCGGAATAAGAAATTGGTAATTGGGCCATTCAATTCTCAACTTGATTGTTTTATTACTTGTGGAGAGTCAGTTATAAATAATTTAAAAATTGGAATTGAAAATGGTGATGAATTAGGTGGTGCTGGAAGAATAGCTTATTTAGCAGACCCATTTGGACAATCTGTCGATTTTCCTAAAATTTTCAATCAAATGGGGATTCACGAATTTGTTTTCACGCGTGGTGTAAACGATAATTATGGTTTAGATATTGATTTTGAATTTAAAAGTAATGACGGAAGCACAGTATTAGCTCATACACTCTTAGGAGGATATGGATATGGACATTATGCTTTTAAAGATGGTACTTTATTCTCAAAGGATGCTTTAGATTATAATAAAATTGATGTACAAGAAATTATAGATCGTTTAGTTGAGAGAAGTGCATTAAAAAACGAGTTTGTATTCCCATTAGGGTTTGATCAAAACCCGATAATGACAGGGATCCAAGAAAAAATGGATTATTACAATAAAAAATTTTCAAATTACCTTTTTAAGTTAACCTCTTGGGAAAATTATTTTAAGCATGTTAGAGAAAACGTAAAACATTTTAAAGTGTGGGATAAAGAGATATTAGGAGGACAATATCACAGGATTCATATTTCTGGAATGAACTCTTGCAGATCCGATATTAAAGCAATTCAAGATCAGGCAGAAAGAGTATTAACTTATCAATCACAGCCATTAATGACAATGTTAGATAGTTTAGGTATTCCTTATGATCGCCAGCTTTTGAAAAAAGCATGGTATACACTAGTAAATTGTCAAACACATGCTTCGGCAACACACATCGATGAAACGAATGCATATATCAAAAACAATAGTAAAGAGGCGTTAAGTACAGCTATAGCTATAAAAGTTTATTTAATGAGATTGATAGCTGAAAGTTTGGATTCAAAAGAGGGAATGTATCCTTTAGTTATATTTAATACATTACCTTGGAAAGTAAGAAAAAAATGTAAATTAACTATAATTACTAAAACTAAAGATTTTGAACTTCTTTCTAATGGTGAAGCATTAGACTATACTATAATTAAAACTTCAAAAGAAAATGCGGATGTTGTAAGAAAAGATACTAGTTTAATGAATCCAGATTATTGCTTCTATAAAACAGATATTTTAGTTGATCTCGGGGAATTTAATGGAATTAGTTATCGAACTTTCGACGTTATTCAATGTGAAAACGTTAATAAAAAGTATGTATCTACTGATAACTCGCATATTATCGAAAATGAAAAAGTTAAAATATCATACACCACTCAGGGTATTGATATTTTCGATAAAGAGAAAAATAAATTATATCAATCAGCAATCTATTTAGAAGAAAGTGGAGATGCAGGAGATACATATGATTACGATTATCCAGATAATGACTGGATATTGTATCACAATTTCGAAAATTGTTACGTTGAGTCATATCATTCCACTTTAAGAAGTAAAATGAAATTAAAAGGAAGTTTTGTTGTTCCAAAAGATTTAGATGAAAGAAATCGACATGATAAAACTGCAGTTCTTGATTATGAATTAATTTTGACACTTGATCAAAACTCAAAACTAATAAAGGTCGAAGGTAAAGTAAATAACACTGCCAAAAATCATCGACTAAGAATTGTCTTTAAAACAGGTGTTGAGAATGATTATTCATATGCAGGGACTCAATTTGGTTATGTTAAAAGAAAAACAATTCCTGAAGAATTAAGCTATTGGAAAGAAAAAAACTTTTTTGAAGAACCTAGTACTACGAAACCTTTATTAAATCATGTATCATCTGTAAGAGAGGGCCAAGTTTGGACATTATTTACTAGAAGCTTAAAAGAATATGATTTTATCGGTGAAGGATATACTGATATAGCTGCAACGATTCTTAGATCATGCGGATATGTAGGTTTGCCAGATTTAAATAGGCGACCTGGTAGACCGAGTGGTCTATCAAACAAAATATTGGAGGCTCCTGAGGCTCAAATGCAGGGTTGGATGTACTTTGAATTAGGATGGAAATCATATGATGCTTATGATGCAAATAAGGTGATGAATGATTATGTAAGATATGCTACTGATGAAATGTATTACCAGAATCAAAGACTAGATAAAACAGTATTCCCAATATCTTATTTTCCAATTAATAAATGGAAAAGTGAAATTCCTAGACAATTTAATATGCTGACACTAGAAACAGATAATGCTAGTTTTGGGACTTTAATTAAATCTAAAGATGAAAAAGGATATATTTTACGTATATTCAATGCAGAAAATGACACAATTACAAAAGATGAATTAAAGACTTTTATTCCAAAAGGAAATACGAAAATTTGTAATTTATTGGATGAGATAGTTGATGAAAATCCAAATGAGGATCTAAGATCTGGAGAGTTAAGGAATATTTGGATAGAAAAGAAAGAAGGATAATAATGATAAAGAAAATAATTGGTGTTTGCGCTTGCCCTGCTGGAATTGCTCATACATATTTAGCTGCAGAAAGTTTAGAAAAAGCAGCAAAAGCAGCTGGATTAGAGTGCAAAATTGAAACGGATGGAGCCGGTGGAATAGAAAATGAATTAACAAAAAAAGATATTAAAAATGCTGATGCTGTAATCGTTGCTGCTGATACTGTGGTTGAAATGGACAGGTTTATAGGAAAACCTTTAATGGAAATCTCAGTTAGTGAAGCTGTTAGAAATGGCGAAAAAGTAATTAAAAAATTGTTGAATGAAGAGTTAGAAATATATGAATAGAGGTGAAATAATATGATCAAAAAATTAAATCTATACAAACATTTAATGTCTGGTGTTTCTTATATGTTGCCATTTGTTGTATCTGGTGGAATTATTATGGCATTTGCTTACTTGTTTGACATGTCAAATGCAGGTACCGCAACTTTTGGTTCAACAAATCCGATTTCTGCATGGTTGTTATCTACAGGAAGTTTAGCTTTCTCTTTTATGTTACCGGTTATGGCTGGTTATATAGCTTATTCTGTAGCAAATAGACCTGCGATTCTTCCTGGATTCTTGGTAGGTTCTTTGAGCTCAAGCGGTGGCTCAGGCTTCATTGGAGCGATTATTGCTGGATTGTTAGTTGGTTTTATCATGAAATGGTTAAGAAAAATAACAAAAGGACTTCCGGCTTCATTTGAAGGAACAAAAACATTGATCATTTTCCCAGTGCTTGGAACATTAATTGCAGGTGGTTTAATGATTGTGATTAATTCAGTTGTTTCTCCAATTAATTTGTGGATGACTGAATTCTTGCAAAATCTTAGTGGAGCAAATATTGTATTATTAGGAGCGTTAATTGGTGGAATGGTTGCTGTTGATATGGGTGGACCAATCAACAAGACAGCTTATCTATTCTCTGTTGCTACCTTAACGGCTGCAGATGGATCTAGTCAAGCTAGTGTTATTATGGCATGCTGTGGAGCAGCTGGTATGACAATTTCAACTAGTTGTGCACTGGCTTCAACAATTTTTCCGAAAAAATTTAATAAAGAACTGCGTGATGCCGGAAAAGCGGCTTATGTGATGGGGCTGAGTTTTATTGCAGAAGGTGCAATTCCATTTGTAGCTGCAAAGCCAAAAGCAGTACTTCCATCCATTGTAACTGGAGCAGCAGTTGCCGGTGGGTTAACTGGTTTCTTTGGGGTAACACTTAGTGCTCCAATTGGTGGCATATTTACAGTACCATTAACAAGTAATATTATTTTATACTTAGTAGCATTCTTGATTGGAACAGCTGTTTCTACAGCTATGATTGGATTTTTAGCAAAAGATGAAGAAGAGCCAGATGAATCTGAAGAATAAAGAAGGTTATTATGAGTTTAATATCTGAAAATCAAATTAGATTGGATTGCGGAGTGAAATCTAAAGCAGAGGTTATAGATTTGTTCGTTGATCTCATGTATGAATCGGATAAAATTAAAGATAAGGGTTTATTAAAAGAAGAGATTTATAAGAGGGAAGATCTCGCTAATACTGCAATTGGAGATGAAATTGCAATTCCACATGCTTTATCTAGTGAAGTAACGGAAGCTGGCTTAATATTTCTTAGGTTGAAAAACCCGATTAATTGGGGAAATTCAGAAAAAGTTAAGTATGTTTTTGGCATTGCGGTTCCAAAAGAGAATAAAAACAACCAACATCTAAAAATACTCTCTACTTTAGCTCGCAATTTAATGAATGAGGAATTTAAAGACGAATTACTGAATTCAAAAAACATTAAAGAATGCTTTGAAATATTAAACGGGATAGGGGTATAGAAACAAACATTGAATATTAACTTTTCGTTTCACAAAACTGACTCTATAGTAATGAATCTCTTATTAATTAAAAAAGATGGTATATATCATGATTGGAATTTCATGAAAATTACCATCTTTTTTTGTAAGTATAATAACCTGGATTCAAAAATTTGTTAGAGAAAAAGAATTATTTCCAATGAATAGCCGGATTACTTTGTTTTTTTATGTATTGTTCCGGTTCCGCCTTCGACAACTCCCTCGTGCTTTAGTACAGAAGTAATCGTCATCCAGAAACATCTACAGTCAAAGCCAAAACTCATATTTTTAACATAGTCACCATCAAGTTTAGCTTTTACATCAATTTCAAGTTCATCACGTCCATTGACCTGTGCCCATCCAGTAAGTCCAGGAAGAATATCATTGGCATGATACTTATCTCTTTCTTCAATTAAATCGTATTGATTCCAAAGAGCAGGTCTAGGACCAACGATAGCCATGTCTCCTTTTAAGATATTAAATAGCTGTGGAAGTTCATCTAAAGAGGTTTTTCTTAAGAATTTTCCAATACTTGTAATGTATTGATCTGGATTATCTAATAAATGAGTTGGTGTATCTTTTGGTGTATCAATTCGCATTGTCCTAAATTTATAGATGTTAAAGTAGGTTTTATGAATACCTACTCTTTTTTGTTTAAAGAAAACAGGTCCGGGACTTGTAATCTTTATGAGTAGAATCAAAATTAAAAGAATAGGTGACAGAATAATAGTACCTAATAAACTTAAAATGAAATCAATTAATCTTTTTATGTATTTTGTATAAATCATAGTTTCACTCCATCTAAAAAGCCACAATTAGTATAACACAATTAAAGTAAAGAGAAGATTTAATAAGTATATTTACTAAAAAAGAAGGAAGTGTAGAGTATAAAATTATATTAGTTGACTTTTCTTCATAAATAAGATTAAATGAAGCAAAGTCCTTGGGGGAGGATTTTTCATAAGAACAAGGGGAAGAAAATGAAAAAGGGAATTATTACAATTATAGCTTCATTATTTGCAATCATTAGTTTATTTGTTCCAGTATATGCACAAGAAGACTCGGTTTTTGAAGTAGGAGAAGTTCAAAGTAAAGATCAGCCTTTGATGAATGTGGATGAAAATGGAAATGTGACTCCAGTTGATACAGAGGCATTAGAACAGGAATTATCTCAAACACCAATGATCATGTCGGATGATATGTCTCGAAATGTGAGCGTGGGTGTTGTAAACTTTAGAACAAAACCAAGTGCTGCATATAATACGTTATATACAGAAGATGGTACAAATAAACAAGGATATCTAAACGGATATTCTGCAAGTGATGGAGCTTTTTTAGAATATAATTCAGACTATTCAAAAGTAAAGTTTAAAATGGCTGGTGTAATAGGATGGGTATCTGCTTCAGAAGTTCAAGTTATCGATTATAATAGTGTCGCTTCTGTTAGTTATTATTCTGTTTCATCTGGATATATTTACCATACAATAACGAATAATGTTTATTCGTCTAATTATGCATCAAAAATTTTGATTGGTTTCAATCCAGGTTATTTACAGGAAGGTGTGCCTTATTATAGTTATGATGGTCATTATTTTTATACTTCTTATGCTTCAATGGTATCGGATTATAAACAAGGCGTATATACGAATTCGGTGAATAATAATTCTCCTTATTATAATTATTATCAGTATTTACCACATCGCTCAAAAACAACATTTACAGCAAAGGAATTAGATAATTTAACGGCCTCTAAAGCAAATGGAAAATTAAATGGTTTAGGATCCTATTTTATTCAATATCAGAATACATATGGAACAAATGCAGCTTTGGTTTATAGTGTTGCGGTTTTAGAAAGTGGATGGGGAACTAGTTCGATTGCCCAGAATAAAAATAATTTGTTTGGCCATGGTGCTGTAGATAGTAATCCTTATTATGGTGCAAATGGTTATAGTAAACCAAGTGACAGCATACTATATCATTCTAAGGTATTCATTTCTGAAGGATATTGTGATCCTTTAGATTACAGTGGTCGATACTTTGGTTCGCATTTAGGAGATAAAGGAAGTGGAATCAATGTGAAGTATGCTTCTGATCCTTATTGGGGTGAAAAAGCAGCTTCAATTAGCTGGCAATTGGCTCTATATACTAATAAGAATGATTATGACACATATACGCTAGGAATAAAGACCAAGAATGTAAATTTAAATGTGCGAAAAGAAGCAAATAGTTCTTCGACAAATCTTTATCAAACAGGAAATGCAGATAACTATCCATTCATTATCTTAGATGAAGTCCAGGGATCAAATGTATCTGGGAATAACGTTTGGTATAAAATTCAAAGTGATCCAACTTTAGACTCAACAAGATCAAAGATCGTTCAAGATAAAGGGGATTATGATTTTAATAATTTCTATGGTTATGTATCTAGTGTTTATGTAACAAAAATCAAACAAGGAAATAATCAAACAAGTCAGGATCTTCTTTTAGGCGATGTTAATTTGGATGGAAGCATTACTCCTTCAGATTATGTCAAAGTAAAAAACTATATCATGAAAAAGACAACATTAGAAGGAAATGCTTTAAAGGCAGCAGATATGAATCAAGATGGAAATATAACGCCTGCCGACTATGTGAAAATTAAAAATACAATTATGGGGAAATAGAAAATGAAAAAGATATTTAAATATTCAAGTGTGTTAATAACATTTGTTTTGATGCTAACCTTATTTAAGGTTCCGATTCAGGCGGCTTCAGCTTCAGTAAGTGTGAGTTCTGGGCAAGTATATGTAGGAGACAGTGTAACCTTTACAGTCAGTGCAACAGGAGCAGGATATGTAAATATTAGTGGTGCAGTGAACACAAGCATATGGCTGGAAAACAGTTCACAATCTTTTACGGTTCCTGCAAGTAGTGAAGGGACTTTATCAGTTTCAATTAGTGGAGTTTTGGCGGATTTTACCACAGAACAGGATGTTCCTGTATCAGGATCAGCTAGTGTGCAGGTAATTTCAAGGCCACAAAATCAACCAAGCATCCCTGAAACACCTTCTCAGCCTAGTCAAAGCGAAACAGAAGTCACAAATACTGAAACAACTGCAAATCAGGAAGAACAAAATACAACTCAGGAGCAAGAACAAGAAGATAAAAACCAGGAAGAAAAAGAAAAACAAGAAAATTCCGAGCGTAATTTGCGTTTAGCTAGTCTGACTGTTTCAAAAGGTGCTTTAAATCCGGATTTTGATCCAGATCGGTATACATATGATGTTACGGTGGATAGTTCTGTTAGTTCAATTAAAATAAATGCTGAAGCTCAAGATAAAAATGTAGAAGTAAAAGGTACAGGTAAGAAGAATTTAAAAGAAGATTCTTCTACTTTTGAAATAGTTACTTCCTCTTCAGAGACCGAAGAAACAAGTACATATACAATAACGATACATAAAAGACAAAAAGGTCAGATAGTTAAGAATAAAAATGGAGATGAATTTGAAATCATCAATGAGGAAATACCATCCATTGAAGGTTTTGAGACATATACTTTAAATATTGATGTAAATGAAGTAAATGGACTTTATTCAAAGTCTAAAGGAATTGTTTTGATTTATTGTTATAATGCCAAGCAAGAGGCAAACTATTATATCTTTAATGAAGAAGATGGTTTAGTTGAATCTATTTATATTCCTGTTACTCTTTTTTCTAAATCATATGCAGTTGTAGATATTCCTGAAGATGAAGAGTTAACAACAGGTTTTAAAGAAGATGATATAGTTATTGATGGTCAAACTTTACCGGGTTATGAATTTGAAAATAAAGGTTTTGCGAATTATGCAATACTCTATTTAATGGATGAAAATGGTAAGTCTAACTTTTATCAGTTTGAGAGAACGCAAAATGTACTGCAGCTATATTCAAAATCTGCTTCGATTACACAAAAACAATACTTATCTATGTTAAAAGAAAAGAGCGGAAATCAAAAAATCATGTTTGGATTATTGAGCTTGGATGTATTATTGCTGATAGGATTGATCGTTCTGATTCTCTTGTATAAAAATATAATATAATCTTAATAAAGGCTGATTTCTTTAATCAGTCCTTTTTTTGTGACTAGATAGTATTTTGTTTGTAAAAAATAGTAAATATTATATTAATTTATACAAAATTAATATATATTTAATGAAACTTAAGTGAAAATTTGACAAATAATGTGTATTCATGCTTTAATTTTTTGTGATGAAAAAGAATGTTAAGAAAACAAAGAAAAGAACACGCAAAAATCCTCTTGTAGTAATCTTGTCGCTTATCTGCATAGTTGCTGCAGTTTTTTTATGTGTTCAATTATTTATGTTAAATATGCTTCCTTTGGTGTTGGAAGTAGCAGCTATCATTATTATTGTTGTTTTGTCTTTAATACTTTGTTTATTTTATACTTTTTTGGCAAAACGACCTATATCACGTTTTTTATCAGCTTTCATGATATTGGTGTTGACGGTTGTATATGGAGCAGGAAACTACTACATTTATAAAACAAATGAAATGTTTGCCAGTGTCACAAATTTAACAGATCAAATGACAAATACGATCTCAGTTGTTACTCTAAATGGATCAGGTTATGATTCTTTAGAATCATTAAATAATATGACGCTAGGAACAATCACATCACAGGATTCTGAAGGAACACAGCAAGCCTTAGACGATATTTCTTCAAAAATAACTGTTGAAACAGTGGATTACACAACATTTAATGATCTTTACTATGCTCTTTACACAGATCAAGTACAGGGTATTATATTGAATGAAACATTTAGAGGAATTGTATTTGAAATGGATCCAGATGCAAATAATATGACAAGTGTTGTTAATCAAACTGTTTATTATACAAAACGAGAAACAAAGACAGATACGGTAAAAGATAGTGTAAATGTCGCAACAGAACCATTTACAATCTTAATTAGTGGAAATGATTCATATGGAGGATTAACTTCTAATTCTAGAAGTGATTCAAATATGCTGGTAACAGTGAATCCAAGCACACATACAGTTTTAATGACAAGTATTCCTCGAGACTATTATGAAACGATTCAATGTGGTGATACAGATACAGGTTTAGCATGCCCACAAGATGAGCGAGATAAATTAACACATTCAGGTCTTTATGGCATAGATACAACAGAAAAAACCATTGAAGAGTTTTTAGATATCACAATCAACTATCATGTACGTGTTAATTTTTCTAGTTTAACAAACTTAGTAGATGCATTAGGCGGAATAGATGTTTTTGTTGAAGAAGGATTGGCTGTTGAACAGTTTAATGCTGACTGGTCTTTACAGGGTGTCACAGAAGGCTGGAATCATTTGGATGGTAAACGTGCTTTAGCTTTTGCTCGTGAGCGTTATGCATATACAGATGGGGATGCACAGCGTGTCAAGAATCAGCAAATCGTTATTCAGGCAATGATTAGCAAGATTGCTTCTCCTGAAATGATTACTCGCTTTGGTGATTTTATGGATGCTTTAAGTGGAGCTTTTGAAACCAACATGTCAAGTGATGAGATACTTTCACTTGTGCGTTACGAGTTTACTTTCTTCCCTGATTGGCAGTTTGAAAGTTATGCATTGGTAGGTTCTACATCAAGTGCATATAGTCCAACACTAGGGGATTATGCTGATGTCATGCTTGCTAACCTTGATTCTGTTCAAGTAGCACATGACAAGATTCAAGCTGTTTTAGATGGAGAATCTTCTACAAGCGTCAGTGATACAATTGATGAAAACAACATTGAAGTGATTGAAGATAGTCAAAATCAAGTCGTACATGATCCGGGCTATGTAACAGATCCTTATGCTGGTTATGATTATAGTCAAGATTATTCAACAGATTATTACACAGAAGATCCAAATCAGTACTATACAGATGGTGTAAATGGAGATGTGTATACAGAAGATGGAACATATAGTGAAGATATCTATTACGATGAACAATATGCCTATTAGGAGATGGTGATTTTGAGCAAGGTAAAAATATTAGCTAATTATCTGCCTCAGTTTCACCAAACACCAGAAAATGATGTATGGTGGGGCGAGGGCTATACGGACTGGACTGCCGTTAAAGCAAGTAAACCATTGTTTAACGGACATACTCAACCAAGAGTTCCTCTCGATAACGATTATTATGATTTATCAAATGCAGACAGTATTCGAAAACAGGCTTTATTGGCTCATGAATACGGTATTAGCGGGTTTGCGATTTACCATTATTGGTTTTCCAGCAAACAAAAATTATTAACAAAACCTGCTGAACTTTTATTAGAACAAAAAGACTTGCCAATTGAATATTTATTCATTTGGGATAATAATACATGGAAAAGAACCTGGAGCAATGTAAAAGGGGCTGTTACCATGGCTAGTAGTGAATATGAAAAGAAGGTTGATCCACAGGATTCCGGTATTTTGGCCAAATTGGATTATGGAAATGAAGTGGATTGGAAGATTCATTTTGATTATCTTCTTCCATTTTTTAAAGATGATCGTTATATAAAAATTGATAATAAACCTGTATTTGCTTTTTTTCAGCCACAAATAGATTTTGAAACAATTGAAAAGATGGCTGCATATTGGGATGAATTGGCTAAGCAAGCAGGTTTTAATGGGATGTATTGTATATCTAGAGATGGACATCATAAGATTGGTTTTAAACATAAATTTCGTTATTCACCATTTGTCCCTTTGACATGGAATCAGTATTTATTTTATCATTCTAAAAAAGAAATTAGTGCGCGTACTGATAAAATTGAATTTTATGATTATGACAAGGAATATAATAAAATTTTAGAAGATGCAAAAAAAAGTGATAAAAACACATGGTTAAGTGGATTTGTTGGTTTTGATGATACGCCAAGAAGAGGTATTCATGGCAGGATCATAAAAAATGGTTCTCCACAAAAATTCTACGAATGGTTTTCTAAACTTGTTGAAATCAGTCAGTCACAGAATAAACCTTATATGTGTCACAGTATGGAATGAATGGGGTGAAGGCGCTTATCTGGAACCCGATTCTGTGAATAAATTTGCATATTCGGAGCAAATTAAGCGAATTGTTGATGAAATGTAGTTTTTATTTTTGTTGATTCTATTTTATAATGGTTGTAAGTGTCGGGAGGGATAAGATGCGTAAAGCTCGAACTAGTAATACAAAAAGTATAGCTTTTAGAATATTTGCCGGAATAATTTCATTGATTTTGGTTGTACTTTTAGCTGGATTGATTTATCAGGTTTTCACCTTGAATCTTCTTCCAGGAAATTTAACAATTTCTGTTAGTGTTTTGATGTGTTTGTTGACATTATTGTTTTTAGTGTTGTTGAATTTTGCCAGCCAGAGAGTTTGGTCTAGGGTCATTAGTGTACTTTTATGTATTATATTAGGTGCTGGATATGGCTTAGGAAATTTATATTTATATCAAACTGCTCAAACTTTGAATTCGATTACAAATTCAAATGAAGGAAAAATCAAAAACACGATTTCTGTCATTAGTAAAAGTGCAGATATTGTAGAATTAAAAGACTTGTCTGGAAAAAATGTTGGTGTTTTAAAAACGATTGATGCACAAGGAACTAAAGAAAGTCAGGATGATATAGCTAAACAAGATGTAACAATTCAAACACAGAGCTATGATAATTTAAATGCTGAAGTTAAGGCTCTTTATGATGGAGAAGTTGATGCGATCATTATGAATGAGGTGTATCGACCAAATGTGGAGGAAATTGAAGAATATACAAATTTCTCAAATGATACAAATGTTGTATATCAAACTGTTTATTATACAAATGATACGAATGAAGCTTTGGTCGTTGATGATATTACGCAAAACCCTTTTACAATTTTGATAAGTGGAAATGATACATATGGAACTATTGATGAAGTCTCAAGAAGTGATGTTAATATGTTGGTTACTGTAAATCCAGTAACTTCGACAGTATTGATGGTCAATATTCCTCGCGATTATTATGTTCAGACATCTGTAGGAATGGATAAATTAACACATACTGGTATGTATGGTGTTGAAGAAACAAAGACAACAATCGAAAATTTATTAGGAATTGATATTAACTATACATTTAGAGTTAACTTTTCAAGTGCAGAAGATATTGTAAATGCTCTTGATGGGGTTGATATTTATGTTGAAGAAGGAATGGCTGTAGAACGTTTTAATGCAGACTGGTCATTGCAAGGGGTTACTGAAGGATGGAACCATCTAGACGGTAAACGTGCTTTAGCTTATGCTAGAGAACGTCATGCTTATGTGGATGGAGATATTCAGCGTGCAAAGAATCAGCAGCAAGTTCTAGAGGCAATAATTAATAAAGCAGCTTCTTCAACGATTTTGACAAACTATACACAATTGTTACAATCTTTCTCTGGTGCTTTTGATACAAATATGTCCACAGAAGAAATCACAACTTTGATTCGTTATGAATTACAGGCTTTGCCGGAGTGGAAATTTGAAAATTATGTACTTCGCGGATATGGAGACATGGCTGTTTGTGCTTCCAGCAATATGGAGTTATCGGTAGTTGTGCCAGAAGATTATTCTGTACAAATTGCCAGTCAAAAGATTCAGGCTGTATTAGATGGTGGTTCAGCTGATGAAATTGTTGATGAATATGAAACTGAATCAGGTGGTATAGCTGAAGGCTATATTGAACAGGAAAATGCAGAAGCATATGCACAACAGTACTATTATGATCCAAACCAATATTATGATAGTTCACAGGTATATGATGATTCAGTCGTATACGACGATTCACAATACTATGATCAATCCCAAGGATATACCGAAGGAACCGATACAACTTATGGACAATAGGCATGAGAAATCATGCCTTTTAATCAGAAAGGGGGATCTTATGGCAAAAAAGACAGTTGTAGTTTCAGGAATTAATTTATTTCAGGGTGGAACATTAAGAGTGTATTATAATTTTTGTGATGAGATTATCCAATCCGGCTTACATAAGCAATATCATTTCATTTTGTTTGTACATAAGAAGGAATTATTTGAAAAATACAATGATTACTTTGAAATTTTAGAATTACCAAAATCAAGAAAAAGCTGGTTTATTCGTATGTACTGTGAATATATCTATTTTAAGAAATATTCTAAAGATAAAGATATCTATTTATGGATATCTATTCATGATAGCTCACCTAGAGTTCATGCGAAACATCAAATTTCTTATTTTCATAATCCGACTTTTTCCTATAAAGCAGGATATAGAGATTTTAAATACAACAAGAAAGTATTTATTTTCTCGTTTGTTTATAAATATGTATATAAATGGAATGTCAAAGCCAATGATTTTGTGATTGTTCAACAAGATTGGATCGCAAGATCCATGTCAAAACTCCTTGATTTTGATTTAAATAAAATCATTGTTATGCGAGCAGATCATAAGATTGAAAAGTCAGAGAAGAAACTAGAAAAGTTAAAACCATATACCTTTTTCTTTCCATCTGTAAGTCGTCATTTTAAAAATTTTGAAATTATCTGTGAAGCTGTGAAACTATTAAATCAAAATATTAATCCATCTTTATATCAGGTTATTTTGACAATTGATGGCAGTGAAGATAAATACGCAAAAGATATTTTAAATGCGTATGGAAATTTAGAAAACATTGATTTTTGTGGTTTGTTGCCACTGGATGAAGTTTATGATTATTATCAAAAATCAAGCTGTCTAATTTTTCCCAGCAAATTAGAAACCTGGGGGCTTCCAATCAGTGAAGCAAAAGAATTTGATTTACCAATGATCGTTGCGGATTTAGATTATGCACATGAGACCGTTGGTATTTACGATAAAGTTTGTTTCTTTGATCCAGATAATGCAGCTATGTTAGCAAATTTAATGAATAAAGCTATTCATAATGAGCCAATCTTTAATAGTGCTTCCTATGTTAATACAAGTCCAAATTCATGTACTTCATGGAAAGAAGTCTTTGATAAGTTTGAATAATAGAATATGTTATAATTTTATATATAGAGAAAGAGGGGATATCATGAAAGTAGCTATTATTTCTACTTTTGATACTTTTTTTGATCGTGTAGATCTTTTAAAAGAGTATTATCAAGATAAAGGGTTAGAAGTTACGGTCATTACTTCTGATTACTCTCATCGTTTAAAAGAAAAGTATCAAAACAATAAAGCAGATATCCAGCTTTCTGTTCGACCATATAACAAAAATTTATCTATCGACCGTTTAAGGTCTCATGATCAATTTGCCAAAAAAGTAAAAGAATATCTTGAAACCTTAAGACCAGAAATTGTTCACTGTATCATCCCATGTAATTCACTGTGTAAGACAATGAGTGCATATAAAAAAGAGCACGATGTTAAACTGATCTTTGATGTCAATGATCTTTGGCCAGAATCTTTGCCTGTAGGAAATATCAAACATCGTTTTCCTTTTACTCTATGGAAAAATACACGAGATAAATATATTGAGCATGCAGATATGATTCTTTCAGAATGTGATTACTTTAAAGAAATCTTACATAAAGAACATTCTTCAAAATGGCATACATTACATTTTGCCAAGAAAATGCATCCATCTAATACTGTGGGTACATTTACATTAGAAGAATTTAGTTTTTGTTACTTAGGAAGTATTAATAATATCATTGATATTGACTTGATCGTTGCTTTTTTAAATGCCTGCACTAAACTAAGAAAAGTAAAATTACATATTATTGGAGGCGGCGAAAAGAAAGAGTTATTGATTGAACAGCTTAAACAGAATTCAATTCAAGTAATTGATCATGGATATATTTTTGAACAAGAGAAAAAACAAGAAATTCTTGATCAATGCCAATATGGATTCAATGTGATGAAAGATTCAGTTATGGTTGGTTTGACCATGAAATCCATGGATTATATGTGTGGTGGCTTACCTATGATCAATACGATCAAAGGAGATACGGCTAAGATTTGTGATGAGTATTCAGTTGGATATAATTTAACTAAAGATTCAATAAGTGAAATTGTTTCTTTACTTGAAAAAGAGACAATTGATGAAAATAGACAAAAAAGAGAAACTATTAAAAAAGTGTTTATGGAAAACTTCAGTCAGGAAGCTTTTAATAAAACTCTAGAAAGGCTTGAGATAGTATGATTTCTGTAGCTATGACAACATACAATGGTGAAAAATACATACGAAAGCAGATAGAATCCATATTAAATCAAAGCATGAAAGTAGATGAAATCATAGTTTGTGATGATGGTTCGACTGATAAAACCGTAGAAATATTAAAAGAGTATCCTGTTACAGTGTATCAAAATGAAAAGAATTTAGGATATCGATTGAACTTTAAAAAAGCTATGAGCTTATGTACTCATGAATATACGTTTTTATGTGATCAAGATGATATTTGGGAACCAGACAAAGTGAAGATCATGATCGAAATCATGCAAAAGAATCCAAATATTCATGTTTTGGCTAGTTCGTTTGTATATATAGATTCTAAGGATAATTTGATTCTCATGAAACAAAAGAAGAATTTTTCGAATAATAATTTATATCCAAGATTTGTCAAATCAGAAGCTCTTGTATCTATTGGATTTGATGAATATCTTCCAATGAATTATTTTCAAGGTTGTTCTTTAGTGTTGGATAAATGGATCAAAGATTTAGTGTTAAAAAACTTTGATGATCGACTTCCTCATGACTGGCTAATCAGCATGATTGCCTCAAGTTATCAAGGCATGTTCTTTTTTAATAAAGCATTGTTCAAGTATCGATTACATGATAATAATTCAATAGGAGTGGAGTACTTAACACAATCAACAAGTGAACATATACAAAAAGCGAATTCGGCAAATATTCGTATGCAGAATTCTGCTAATGCATTGATCGTATTGGAAGATATAGAAAAAGTTAATCCTGCATTTTATACATCTAGAGAAAAGGAGTTTAAAAACTTAAAACAATTTTTAGTTCAGCATAACAAGAACTTAGAAAATAAAAACTTTTTCGGATTGCTGAAACAAAATACCAGTCCATTTTATAAACTTATTAAAACAAAAAAGGCAAGAATTATGGACTTGATTTTTGCTTTAAGGAAATAAAGAGATTTTATTTTTTTAGTTGTTTTAAAATGTATTTTCCAGTGAGATAGTTGAATTTTCCTATCTTATAGGTAATTATAAAGAAATACTTTTTGATTCTTCCTATTTCTAAATATTTTTCACAGTAAATTAATCTGGATTTATATGCTAAATCCAGTTTTTTTGCTTCTGAAGAAAAAGACTTGTTGATGCTTATGGAATGATAATGATCATACGATAAATAATTTACATATAGATTTTTCCAACCTTTTTCCTGCAGCTTTTTGGATAATATGTTTTCTTCGTTGTATAAAAAGACTGTATCATCAAAGCCTTTAACGGATGAGAATGCTTTAGATCTGATTATAAAGAAAGATCCAGCTAATACATCTACTTTAACAGGAAAAGCTTTATTTAATTCATTTTCATTGTATATAGTTTTGTTACCTATTATCTTTCGTAGAATTGTCAAATTGTTTAATATACAATCAGAATATTTAGGCAACTTCCAAGTAGACAATAGATTTGGTGTTGATTCACAGTTCATTTTGCAGGAAATACACGAGATAGATTCTTCTTTTTTTTGATCCATTATAGATATTAAATCATCTAATACCTCTTCTTTAACATAAATATCAGGATTACAAATGGTCAAATAGTTTGGTGAATATTTATTGATTGCCCAGAAACAACCATAATTATTTCCGTAGGAGTAACCACCGTTGTGATCAGTTTGTATTACATCTACTTTTGAATTTTTTAAAGTTGAAAGAAGAGAATATGAATCATCTGTAGATTGATTATCAACGATGATAATTTTATCTATATTCTGATACTGTTTAATTTTATTTATTAGATTTAAACAGGATTGAGCGTCGTTATAATTTAAAATAATTAGGCAATTTTTCATTTTTTCCTCGTATCTATAAAAAACACTATGATAATAATAGTGTTTTGAACGATTGTATTCTAACATATTAGAGATATTATTGAAAATAAAGAGAGAATTTATAAATTAGCCTTGCCTAGTTTGGATTTATATTTGATATATGATAAAATATTGTTGGTTTTTGCAGGAAGGTGTGAAAAAATGAATACACAAAATGCAATTGAAGTACGTAATATGTCAAAACAGTTCAAAGTGAACTATGAAAAGGCACATACTTTAAAAGAAAAGATTCTGTTTTGGCAAAAAGGGCATACAGAAATACATGAAGTTTTAAAAAATATAAATTTGAATATTAAAAAAGGTGAGACTGTTGCGTTAATTGGAACCAACGGTTCAGGGAAATCAACTTTATTAAAATTAATGACAAAAATAATTTTTCCTAATAAAGGCACTATAGAAACAGATGGAAAATTAACTTCATTATTAGAGTTGGGGGCAGGTTTCCATCAGGATTTTACCGGAAGAGAAAATATTTATTTTAATGCATCAATTTTTGGTTTAACTAGAAAAGAAATAGACAAAAGAATTGATGAAATCATTGAGTTTTCAGAATTAGGTGAGTTTATTGATAATCCAATACGTACTTATTCTTCTGGTATGTATATGCGTTTGGCCTTCTCAGTTGCGATCAATGTGGATGCGGAAATCTTATTGATTGACGAAATTCTAGCGGTCGGAGACCAGCATTTTCAATCAAAATGTTACAACAAATTGAAAGAATTAAAAGCATCAGGTAAGACAATTGTAATTGTTACACATAGTTTGGATGTAGTTAAAGATTTATGTGATAGAGCTATATGGATTTATAAAGGTGAATTAAGATTAGATGGCGATCCAATCTATGTGATTGATGAATATTTGAAACAAGTTGCCATTGATCATAAAGAAGAAAAGAAAAAAGCGATCCAATCAGGGAAACATGCATTCAGAGGTGTTGTTTTTGTTGATGCACCTAAAGACTTCGCGAAACTTGAAAAATCAAGAGAAAAGATGGTTTTTCAAGGATGGGAAATATCAGATGATGGACATGCAGAATTAAAAGTTAAAATTGATAACAAAGAAGTAGAAAATGTTCAAAGAATTCCAAGAGAAGATGTGTATGATGCTTACTTAGAATCATATGCAGGATTTATGGATAAAGATAAAATCGGATGGAAAGTAATATTGAATTTGAATGAAATTGAGGAAGGTTCTCATACACTGACAGTATCGTGTATTGGTAGACAAAGTAATACTCTTTCTGAAAAAGAAATCCAATTTACTGTAATTTAAGGCGGTGAAATGATGCATATATTTAAAGATATATATGATTATAGAGAACTTTTAAAAACAAATGTAAAAAAAGATATAAGAGGAAAATATAAAGGGTCATTCTTAGGCGTTTTATGGTCTTTCATTAACCCTTTATTACAGGTTGTGGTATACTGGATTGTATTCCCGTATCTGATGAGAGGTACAGGGGGTAGTGATTACCTGATTTATTTGATCACCGGTTTGATTCCCTGGACGTTTTTCTTAACTACGGTAAGTGGTGGAACGACTGCTATTAAAGCAAATGCAGGAATTATAAAAAAAGTATATTTTCCTAGAGAGATACTAATAATTTCACAGGTTTTAAGTGGTTTAGTTAATTTCTTCATTTCTTGTATCATTATTTTAGCCTTCTGTTTAGTGTTTGGTTTTGGCATTTCGATTCATTTATTGATGTTGCCGGTTATTGCATTTGTTCAATCTCTTTTGATTTTAGGTATTGTTTTTATATTAAGTGCAGTGAATGTATATGTTCAAGATATGGAATACATTGTTACTTTTATTTTAAATATGTTGTTCTATGGAACTCCTGTTCTTTATGAATTGTCAATGTTTGGCGATGCTGGGATTTTGTATAAACTAATATCACTAAATCCTTTGACAACAATTATTAACAGCTATAGAGATATATTTATGAATCATGTTTTACCAGACATGTCTTCTTTAGGGCTTGTATTTCTTCTTGCCATTGTGGTTCTTTTGGTAGGATATAAGATATTTAAAGTATTGGAAAAGGGATTTGCAGAAGAATTATAGGAGGAAAACATGAGCGAAAATTTTTGCTACAAAATAAATCTTGTTAAATATAAGCGTACTTCTAAATCACAATATATTTTTGTGAATGGATGGTGTTTTAGTAAAAATAAATCCAATTTAGATTATTCTTTAAAGATTAATGATAAAGAATACGAATTCGATTTTTTACCAATATTGAGAATGGATGTTTTTAAAGAGTATAAGGATTTTTTAGATACGAATAAAGTGGGATTTTATGTTCGTGTATACCCTTCTGAGGATGTTATAAATTCATTTATATTGTCTGTTTTTGATAAAGATGGAAATGAGCAAAATTTATTATCTTTAGATAAAGATGCACTTGATCAAATAGAAGATAATTGTCCAATAGAGTATGCTATAGACTCCTATGAAATTGATAAAACTAGTAACCTTGCAAAAGTTCATGGATGGGCTTATTCAGTGGATTGTGAAGACATTAGTATCCAAATATTGGATTCTAATGATAAAGAAGTAGATTCAACAATAAGAATTGTTAATCGAACTGATTTAGTGGATTTACATTTTATAGAAGAAGACCGAAAAGCTTGTGGTTTTCAGATTAGTTTCTCACTTTTACAAGGTCAAAAATATTACATTAATTTTACTTCTAAATCAAGCAGTAAAAAAGTAATGTTAAAAAAACGTACTCATTCACGAATTAGACTGTTGAGATCATATATACTTAATGTCAATCCGGAGAACATAAAAAAAGCGGGGATATATTTGAAAAGAAATGGAATGAAAGGTTTTTTAAAGAGATTAAGGTATGGTGTATCTCCTTATACTTCTAATTACTCGGATTGGCTTTTAGCTAATAGAGTTTCTGCGAAAGATCTCGAAATTCAAAAATCAAAAAAATTTTCTTATGCTCCTAAAATTAGTGTTATCGTAGCAACGTTCAATACAAAAGAAAGCTATTTAAAAGACATGATAGATTCTGTTGTTAATCAAAGTTATACAAATTGGCAGCTTTGTATCGCAGATGGAAGCACAGATGATAGAGTGCAAAAATATATTGAAGAAAACTATTCAAAAGAACAACGTATTCAATTTACAAAGCTAGATGATAATTACGGTATTGCTGGAAATATGAATAAAGCTTTGGAGCTTGCTACAGGAGATTATGTAGGTCTATATGATCATGATGATATCTTAGAATTAGATTGCTTCTACGAGATTGTGTCAGCTTTGCAAGAATACAGATATGATGTTTTATATACGGATGAAGATAAGCTAGATGACGATACAAAGAAATATGTCGATCCTAATTTTAAACCAGACTACAGTGAGGATTTATTAAGATCTCATAACTATATTACTCATTTTTTCTGTGTGAATAAGAAATTAATTGATGAAGTTGGTGGCTTACGCAGTGAATTTGATGGGAGTCAGGATTATGATTTTATTTTCAGATGTGTAGAGAAAGCAAACAAAGTTCATCATATTCCAAAGATTTTGTATCATTGGCGTATGCATATGCAATCAACAGCACAGAATCCTGAAAGCAAAATGTATTGTTATGAGGCAGGTAAAAAAGCTATAGAAGCTCATTATCAAAGAACGGGTGTACAAGCAAAAGTTGAAATGATGCCTAAACCTTATTATGGTTTATATCATACGATTTACAGTACACAAGATAATCCACTTGTTTCTATTTTGATACCGAATATGAATCATAAAGATGTTTTAAAAACGTGTATTGATTCTCTATATGAGGTAAATAACTATAAAAATTTTGAGGTTATCATTATTGAAAATAATAGTACTGAGCAAGAAATATTTGATTATTATGATCAATTGCAGGAAGAGCATGAGAATATCAAAGTTGTTAAGTGGGAAAAAGAATTTAATTATTCTGCAATAAACAATTTTGGCGCTAAATTTGCTGAGGGTGATTATTTATTATTACTGAATAATGATACCGAAATGATAAAACCGGATGCCTTATCTGAAATGTTAGGATGTTGTATGCGTCCAGAAGTAGGTGTTGTAGGAGCTAAACTGCTTTATGCGGATGATACAATTCAACATGCTGGTGTTGTAATTGGTTTTTCTGGTTATGCAGGGCATGTTTTTAATGGTATTGGCAAAGATGATTTAGGCTTTATGATGCGTGCAATTATTAACTGTAACTACTCTTCTGTGACTGGAGCATGTTTAATGACCAAAAAATCTATATTTGAAGAAGTAGGAGGATTAGATGAGAAGTTCCAAGTTGCTTGCAACGATGTGGATTATTGTCTAAAAGTTCGAGAAAAGGATTACTTAGTTGTATATGACGCATTCTCTCTGTGGCATCACTATGAATCAAAATCAAGAGGGTATGACGATAACAACAAAGAAAAGATGTGGCGCTTTAATCATGAAGTTGAGATTTTCCAAAAGAAATGGCCTGAAATTTTAGCAAATGGCGATCCGTACTACAATAAAAATTTTAGAATTGAGAATGGACCGTTTGTACTTTAAGTCTTAGTAAAAAAAGAGATGGAATCGTATTGGTGCGATCAACCATCTCTTTTTGTTATTTATTCTCTAATCCTTGAAGATTGCGAAGGTGTAAGTATACTGTATTTTTTGAAATTCCAAGTTGTGCGGCAATCATTGTGACTGAATCTTTGATTTGGAAAATTCCTTTATCATATAGTTGGGAAATAATTGCTTTGTTTTTGTTTGAGAAAGAAATTGAAGAGTCTTCATAAATTTCTTTTTTAACATACTCTAGTGTAGACAGTATCATTTCATCAACGTTGCTGGCAAATGTTTCTGTAACAGGCCTTGTTGTTTGGATCTCTTTTGGTTTATTAGGAATGAAGGATTGAATAAAATCATTGAAGCTAATATTCATATAATAATTCATACATAATAAGCCAATGATTCTATTGTTTTCTCCTCGAATAGCAATTGTTGTACTTTTTAATGGTTCGCCTTTTGTGTTAGTAGAGAAATAGGTCTCATTAGATTCACCTTTATCTTCCAACCGGTTTAACATTTCTAGAGCTCTATCTGTGATAGGAGCGCCTACTTTTCGACCGGTATGTTCTCCGTTAACGATATTAATGACGGAGTGTTCAAAACTTTCTAAACTATGGAGAACAATTTCATATCCATCACCTAGGTATTCTTTTAATCCTTCAAGTAATTCGCTATAACTTTTTAAAATTTGTTTATCAATTAAAGTGAGTTGAATTTCTTTTGGTTTCATAACTACCTCCCAAAATATTATATATCAAATTAAAAATATTTCAAAAAATAATA
>ENA-OOWV01000120-OOWV01000120.1-human-gut-metagenome-genome-assembly--contig:-NODE-120-length-61767-cov-5.471513_pt1 | contig 61767 bp, 55 predicted proteins | sample MGYA00241584_ERZ501337 | MGnify/ENA primary metagenome ERZ501337 (study PRJEB25962, sample SAMEA2042744) | human gut metagenome | biome: human gut; feature: human-associated habitat; material: faeces... | reverse complement strand
CATTGATATTAATGCAATATATAAATAATTCATCTAAAATCTCCTTTTTAACATTCTCATTATAACAAACCAAACGGATTTGACAACATCCTTTTATTTTCTACGATATGCAACTTGGTTAAAAGTATACTTGTCTACACGATAATAAGTATACCCATATTCAATACATTTACCATTATGTAAGCATGTAATCGATAAAACTCTAAGCAAAGGTGTCATCGGATCAACTTGTAAATATTTTCCTAGTTCTTCACCCGCTAAAACCGCATCAATTTGTTGATCGGAAAAAGCAATATGTAAATTGAGATCATTTTCAAAATGATTAAATAAAGATGTACTGGATACTTCTAAAGGAATATCTCCTGTTAAATCATAATTACAGTAATCATCTTCAAAACATAAAGGCTCTCCGTTTACAAGTCTTACACGTTTAACGTGCCATACTTTATTATCTTCTAAAGCCATTTCTTTTTTCATTAAATCTGTAGAAATATATTTTTTATTATCATCAGGAAAAACGGTAATAGCTGCTCCTTTAAAATTATTCATTTCTAAGGCCTTAACAGCACCTAAAAAGTTAGCACCAGAGGAAATACCTACACCAAGACCAAGAACTTTAGAAAGTTTTTGAGCCATTATTATTGAATCGCCATCATCAACACTTATAATTTCATTTAAAGAGGCAAGATCTAAAATTGGTGGAACAAATTCGTCAGATATACCTTGAATCCTATGGTCACTTATGTGTGTTCCTGTTGATAGTGTTGGAGAATTAGCTGGCTCTAGAGGATAAATTCTAATGTTTTTATTTTTTTCTTTTAAGTATTTACCTATTCCCATAACAGTACCACCTGTACCAACACCAGCAACAAAGATAGATGGAATGATATGTCTTTTTCTTAAGGAAGAATAGATTTCAGGACCAGTTGAGTAGTAATGAGCATAAATATTATCTACGTTGGTAAATTGGCTTGGAAGAAATATATCAGAACAAAGTTTGCTACACTGTTCAATTAATGAAATACATTTTAGAAATCCTCCATCTTCCTTGGAAACTAAATGTAAGGTTGCATTGAAGCTTTCTAATAATTTCATTCGTTCAGTGCTGAGCCAATCAGGCATATAAATATGGACATCATGATTTAGATAGGTACAAATGGCTGCAAAGGATATGCCTGTATTACCACTGGTAGCTTCTGCAACAATATCTTTTTCTTTAATTTTACCAGCTAAATAAGCTTTTTTTATTATATATAAGGCAACTCTATCTTTAATACTTCCAGTATAATTGTAATATTCAATTTTAGAATAAATCTTTAAAGGTCTATCTTTATATTTAAAGGTAATTTCAATTAGTGGAGTGTTGCCTATAAGTTTTTCTAAATTGCTAATTTTATTTAAGATAGATTGCATAAAAAACTCCTTTATTTTAAATAATCTACTATAATAAATATATGCATATGTATAATAGAAAATATTAATGCTTATAAAACAAATTTATTAATATTATAAAAGGAGGAAACTATGTTTTTTATAGGGATTTTTGGCATAGAACATAGGGAAAAGATAATAAAAGAAATAAATAATCTTACATGTAAAAGATGTTTACAAAATGTTACAGGTAAATTGGTAAAGCAATATGATTATTTTCATTTTTTCTTTATACCTATATTTAAGTGGCATGAAGAATACTACCTTATTTGTGAGAATTGTAGCTGTGTATTTAAAGTTTCTAAGGAAAAGGGAAAAAGTATTGAGCATGACAATGATATAGAAATAAATTATTGGGATTTAAAAGAAGAGGAAAATACATGGAGGGAAAAAAATATGCCCAGGCTGTGGAAGAGAGGTTGATTCACAATATAGTTATTGTCCATATTGCGGTAATAGAATTAAATAAAATATTGTAATAGAAAATAAAAGGGCATTATAAATTGCCCTTTTCTTAATTAATCATTTAAAATTGCTGTATTAAGATCGTCATTAAAGATACTTTCATCTAGTTCACCGTATTGTTTAGCAATTATTGTTGTACATACTGCATCACCTGTAACATTGACAGCAGTACGACACATATCTAATATTCTATCAATTCCCATTATAAGACCTATTCCTTCAACAGGTAGTCCTATAGAATTAAAGACCATTGATAGAGTGATCATACCAACGCCAGGAACACCAGCAGTACCTATGGAAGCAAGTGTTGCTGTAAGTATTACAGTAAGGTAATCATTTAATCCTAGGTTGATACCAAAAGCTTGAGCAACAAATACTACAGCTACACCTTGCATTATAGCAGTCCCATCCATGTTAATAGTTGCACCAAGTGGTACAGTAAAAGATGATATGTTTTCAGAAACACCTAATTTTTCATCTAATGTTTCAATGGATAAAGGAATTGAAGCATTAGATGATGCTGTAGAAAATGCAAAGCTCATAACAGGAGCAAATTTGCTTAAGAATTTTATTGGGCTTAGTTTTGTAAAGCCTTTAAGCATAAGCATATATGTTACTAAGCAATGAATAGCTAATGCTAAAAATACTGCAAATATATATTTTAAAAGTGGAGCAAAAGCATTCCATCCCATAGTTGAAAAAGTTGTGGCTATAAGGCAAAATACACCTATTGGAGCAGCCTTCATAACTATTGTTGTCATCTTCATCATAATATCATTAAATTGTGTAAAAAACTTACCAACTGTTTCAGCTTTATCCTTCAATTGTGCTAAAATAAGGCCAATTAAAAGAGCAAATACTATTATTTGAAGCATATTTCCTTCAGCTAATGAATTTATAGGATTAGTTGGAATTATATTTAATATTACATCAGAAACTGCTGTACTTTCTGCTATAGTTGTTTCAGCAATTTCTATAGTAGATAAATCAAGACCTAAACCAGGATTAATTAACTTTCCTATACCAATGGAAAGGGTTATTGCTATGGCTGTAGTTGCAATATAGAAAGCTATGGTTCTAGCACCTACTTTACCTAATTTCTTAGTATCTCCAATAGACATACTACCGCAAACAAGGGAACAAAATACTAAAGGTACAACTAGCATTTGCATTGCTCGAACAAATCCCTTACCTATAACTTTAAAAACACCATTAATAATAAAATCATCCTTAATGTATCCACTAGGTAATTGGTATAAAATAATACCTGTAATGGCTCCAAGAATTAAGCATATAAAAATTTTCGCTGTCAAATTTAATTTTTTTCTCATAAGTATCCCCCTTTGTTTTTATCAAATGCAATTTTCGAAAACACAACTTGCAAAATATAAATATATTTATACCATAAAAAGAAGAAAATGACAATAGTGGAAATAAGAAAAAATCTATATTAATCTTGATATGTAAAGCTTTAGAGCTGTTAATTTGAAAAACAAATATAAATATTTACAAAAAATAACTTTCGTTTTTTGCAATTAAAAAAGTTAAATATCAGCAAAGATTGAGACTGTATAGTATATATAAATGAGAGAAGCAAGTTGACAAGAGTTATGATATTTGTAATACTAAAAAATATAACTGTAAACGGTTACCAAGTTACATTTAGAGTTTTAAAATTTCTATTTATGTAGGTAATAACAGAAAGTGAGAGTTACTACATAAAACATATGCATTTATGCAATTAATATGTTTTATGTGGTTATTTTTATTTAATATATATTTTGAAAGGATTGGTATAAAAAATGAAAAAGTATGTTATTGCATTAGATCAAGGAACCACAAGTTCAAGAGCTATTATTTTTGATAAGGATCAAAATATATTAGATATAAGTCAAAAGGAATTTACACAAATTTATCCTCATGAAGGATGGGTGGAGCATAATCCAATGGAAATATGGTCCAGTCAATATGGTGTTTTACAAGAAGTGCTGGCTAAATCTAATATAACTCAAGAAGAAATAGCAGCAATTGGTATTACCAATCAGAGAGAAACAACTATTGTATGGGATAAATATACTGGAGAACCTATATATAATGCCATAGTATGGCAATGTAGAAGGACTGCTGCAATTGTTGATGAATTAAAGAAGGATAAAGAGTTTGCTAAATATGTAAAAGAAAGTACAGGGTTATTATTAGATGCTTATTTCTCAGCAACAAAAATAAAATGGATTTTAGATAATGTGGAGGGAGCTAGGGAGAAAGCTGAAAAAGGAGAATTACTTTTTGGAACTGTAGATACATGGCTTGTTTGGAAATTAACTAATGGAAAAGTACATGTTACAGATTATACAAATGCATCTAGGACAATGTTATATAATATCAAAGAGCTTAGATGGGATGAGAAGATTATTGGAAGAGTAGGTATTCCTATGTCTATGCTTCCAGAAGTGAGAAATTCTTCTGAGGTTTATGGATACACTAATCTAGGGGGAAAAGGTGGTGTAAGAGTACCTATCTCTGGAATGGCTGGAGACCAGCAATGTGCATTATTTGGACAAACATGCTATAAAGCTGGAGATGTAAAAAACACATATGGAACAGAATGTTTTCTTTTAATGAATACTGGGGAGAAGATGATTGAAAGTAAAAATGGATTATTAACTACTATAGCAGTTGGTATAGATGGTAAAGTCCAATATGCTCTTGAAGGATCAGTATTTGTTGGTGGAGCTGTAATTCAATGGATTAGAGATGAGTTAGAGCTAGTGAATAATGCAGCTGATACAGAATACTTTGCAGGTAAAGTAAAAGATAATGGTGGAGTATATGTAGTACCTGCCTTTACAGGGCTTGGAGCTCCTTATTGGGATATGTATGCAAGAGGAACTATATTAGGACTTACAAGAGGCACTAATAAAAACCATATAATAAGAGCGGCATTAGAATCCATTGCTTATCAATCAAGGGATCTTATGGATGCAATGGAAGAGGATTCAGGTTGTAGACTTAATAGTATTAAGGTTGATGGAGGAGCTAGTAGAAATAATTTCTTAATGCAGTTCCAAGCTGATATAACTGGAACAAAGGTAATTAGACCAATAATTACAGAAACAACTGCATTAGGGGCAGCATATCTTGCAGGATTAGCTGTTGGCTTCTGGAAATCAAAAGAAGAGATAGCTACAAAATGGTGTGTAAGCCAAGCGTATGAGCCACAATATGATGAAGATAAGAAAGAAAAGCTTTATAGAGCATGGAAAAAAGCAGTAACTAGAGCTATGGCATGGGAAGAAGAGTAAGAATAAAAGAAATAAAAAAGGGTTTATATAATAAAATATGAAAAGAAAATTAATTGTGCTTATAGATAGATAAAAGGTTGGATTACTTTAAATAATTAATTACGAAGCGATTTATTAATAGCTACAATTTATGTAAAATATGGTATAATTAATCATAAAGTTTAGTGTCCAATTATATTATATTTTTTCATTAAATTAAGGAGGATTAATAATGAGAGGAATCATTTTAGTTATAGCATTAATTAGTTGAGTTTATGCATTTGGATGATATAGTTCTACCAATGAAAAATCAGAAGAAGATAATGTAATAAAAAGAGAGGATATAGATATTATTGTAAAGATATGTTTAGCGTTTGTAGCATCAATTATCATTGCATCTATATTTATAATCTTATTCAGATTATTAGGCTTTCAGCAAGACCGAATTGCTATTGTGGTTGCTACAATAACTACTGTTACTATGATGTGTTGCACATATGTTATCATTCAGGAAATAAGAAAAATTAAACATAATGATGAATAATATTAAAATTATGTGATATTATTATAAAACTTATATAATGGTAAATTACAATTTTAGGAAAAAAATGGAGGAAGGTGGATGAAAAATATAGGCAAATATTTAGGAGTACTTGCTGGATTTATGCTACTAATATTAATTTTTTTATATAATAACAGTGCTATAGGTACGTATAAGACAAATGTTGAAAAAGATGCACGAGTATCTCAAAGAATACCTGATGATTGGCAAGTAGCTAAAGCAGAAACAAAGCGTATTTCTTCAATGCTCTTTTATGAAGATAGTGAAGAAAAGTATATTATATCTATTTATGTTAATAATCAAGGATTTTCTTTTGGTTATTTCTTTAGATATGGTGCAGCAGGGGAAAATGTCAATGATGCTTTAGTACTTAAAATGAAAGGCTTTGATGAAAAGATTTATATGTCCATGAATAAGCAACAAATAGCTAAAATAGAAATTAACACTAGTAATGGTGTTGAAATAAAGGATATTGATAATAGTAAGCCATTTACAATTATCTTGCCAGCTAACTCAGAGATATTAAAAATGTATGATATTAATGGAGATATTGTGGAGAGTAAATACTATACTAGGACTGCTTAAAGAATGAGATTTTTTTAAAATTTTATAAGTTAAACAGTATTTCCGATAATAAATTAGCGTATCCTTTTATTCAACCGTTTTAAATTTTATTTCAAATTATATGAGTTTATGTAAAAGGGGTTATAGATTAGGGTAAAAATATTAACCAGCGGATTTTCTAATGGATTTCCTAATGACTTTAGTATTTTTTTAAGAAAATATATTTGCTTTTCTTTAAAATAATCTTGAAATAGGAGTATAAAACAGAGGAGGTACATACGGACATCCTTTTAAGTTGCAATAACTGAAGATTGTGTTCTTGAATTGTAAAAATAAATTGGAATTTAAGCCTCTAACTCTTTTAATAAAAATTGTAATGACATTACTGAGTTTGTGAGTTACACATAAATAAGGTTGCCTATATAGGCAACCTTATTTAATAGTGTGAGTTTTAGTAACTTAAATCATCAATTTTCCAAGGGCATGATTTATATCTATGATTAATATAATTTTTAATATGTTCCGCAATTGAAGCTTAGATAATATATGGAAGTATTAAAATCATATGGATAAATATAAAATAGTAGAGTAAATTAATAAATATACTAGTAAAAGAAAGAGGGGTAACAATGGTAGATTTATGCTTGTTAGGTTGTGGTGGTGGAATGCCTATGCCCTTTAGAAATTTATCGGCACTTTTAATAAACTTTAAAGGACGAAAAATATTAATTGATTGTGGTGAAGGAACACAGGTTTCCATGAGGATCATTGGTTGGGGATTTAAATCTGTAGATGTAATATGTATAACTCATTGTCATGGAGATCATATCGTAGGGCTTCCAGGATTGTTAGCCACCATAGGCAACAGTGGAAGGACAGCACCTCTTACCATCATAGGACCAGAAGGAATAGACAAGGTGGTAGATTATTTAAGAGTAATTGCTAGGTATCTGCCTTATGAAGTAAAGATTATAGAAAATGAAAGAAGAATAGCATTAAAAATGGGCAGTGAAACCTTAGAAGTAAACGAAGATGCTGAGGAAAAAACGGAGATAATGATTAATACAATGGAACTGGAGCATTCAGCACCATGTATAGGATATAGCTTTTATTTTAAGAGAGCTAGAAAGTTTAATGTGGAAAAAGCTCTAAAGAATGATGTGCCTAAATTATTATGGAATAGATTGCAAAAAGGTGAAGTAAGTATTATTTATGAGGGCAAAGAATATAAAGATTCAATGGTGCTTGGTGATGAAAGAAGAGGAATTAAGCTTTCCTATATCACTGATAGCAGACCTTTAGAAGAAAGTATAAATTTTATAGAAGATAGTGACTTATTTATTTGTGAAGGAACTTATGGTAGTGATGATGATATAGAAAAAGCTATAAAAAATCAACATATGACCTTTAGAGAAGCAGCTACATTAGCTAGAAAAGCAAAATGTAGAAAAATGATGCTTACTCATTTTTCGCCAGCACTACAGGACCCTTCCTTGTATATACAAAATGCAAAAGAAGAGTTTGAAAATGTAGTGTTAGGCTATGATAGATTAATAGATTTATTATCATTTATAGAATAAACATAGGGATGAGCTAAAAAAGAAGCTTGTACTTATTTATTTTATAAAATTAGTTGATGATTCCTCAGTATGGAGGTCCATTTCTGCCAGTGGGGGAAAATCATAGTAGGAAATTTCATAATTAGCTAGAAACTTTAAGATTTTATGAAAATCTTTAAGAAGATTTAGATTATTTTCATGGAGTAAATGTGTTAAATTCATATTTTCCCAATCATAAAACTTCCAGAAACTTTCTGCTTCATTTTCATATTCTTTTATTAATTTATCATCGTGTGCATTATTTTTTATTTCATGGCAAAGAAAGAAATTGCATACTGGATTCCTAAATTGAAATGGAATGGTACATCCAACTCCATCCTCTACAAAAGGGCAGCTTTTAAAGAAAAGTGATTTATCATGAAATTCATCAGAAATTAAGATGTTAAGCTCTTCATTTGAAAGTTCCAAGTTACCTTGAAGGAACTTTTGATATTTTTCTTCTTCAAAGATTCCATGAGTTTCAATATGATACTTATAGATTATGGTACCATCAGTGTTTATTATTTTATCTAAAACATTTTTTCCGCCTGGTAGTTGAACCATTTTCTGAATATCTACTAAATTAAATTTAGGAAAGTAATAGCAGCATCCTCTATGTTTTAGATTAGTAAAGTTTATTGAAATATGACTAGTACATTTTGAACAGTTGCTACAGTAATATCTTGGTATATTATTTTTAAATTCGGTTTTTAATATCATAATTTCACCTCTTTATAGAACTGATATAAGATAATTTTACCATCAAATTATGTGAAATGTATATTTTAAATATAAAGAAGAAAAAGAACTTATTTAGTGAATAAATTAACGAGATTAATGTAAATAATAAATATTATGTAAAATGATGTTTTGCATGTAGTGATAGCTGAGTGTATAATAGTTCCTTGGTAAACAAAAATTGGGAGGAAGAGAAATGAAGAGAATAACAATAACTTTGCTTATTATGAGTATGATGACATTAGTGGGATGTAGTGGATTAGCTACCGGTAGCGGAAATGTAGAAAAAGATGAGGCAAAATCTGAAGCTACATTAGAAAGTATGGAAATTAAGACAGCCAATGATGCCTTGGAAAGACTTAAAAAAGGTAATGAACAATATGTAAAGGATGCAAAGGAAACAATTGATGTATCAAAAGAAAGAAGAGCAGAACTTGAAAATGGACAAAATCCCTTTGCTGTGATCTTATCATGTTCAGATTCAAGAGTAGTAACAAGTCATATCTTTAATACAGGGCTAGGTGATATATTTGATATCAAATTAGCAGGTAATGTTGTGGATGATTTAGCTATAGGCTCCATTGAATATGGTGTTGAGCATTTAGGAGTACCTCTTTTAGTGGTAATGGGACATGAGAGTTGTGGGGCTGTTACAGCTGCTTATGAGAGTATTCATGAAGGAACTGAAGTAGAAGGGAATATAGGGTCAATAGTGGAAAGAATAGCACCAGCTGTAGAAGCTTCAGAGTCTATTGAGGAAGCTTCTCATAAAAATGTTGAAGATGTAATTGCTCAATTAGCAGAAGATGAAATCATCAAACATTTAGTTGAAAGTGGAAAGCTAGAAATTGTTGGTGCATACTATGATTTAGATGGACATGTAGAATTTTTAGATTAATTTTATTAGAATATAAAATTTAAAAAGCTATCTTAATATTTGAATATTAAGATAGCTTTTTAATTTTTATAATTGTGTTATAATGTTATAGTTAATTTTATAAAGATGAGGTGATTTTAATGAGCGAAGATATCTTAAAGAAAATTACCCTTGAAATAAATAAACATGAAAGCTTAGAAGATAAAGAATTAAAAATAATAAGATTTCAGCTTTTAAAAAAGAGTAATATTTTAAAAGTAATTTTAAGAGGAAAAGAAAGATTAGCCATAGAAGAAGAAGAATTAATAAAGAAGATAATATGTAAGACATTGATGATTAGGATAACTGTAGAAATCATATTTTATAGAGATGCTTCAAATATTTCTTTAGAAGAAGTGGTGAAAAGTCATTGGCTTGAATGTATTTCTGATACAGTAAAGAAAACGCCATTATGCAAGACCTTGCTTTTAAGCAGTAAAAGAATTGTTGAAGGTAATAAGGTAATTGTACTAAATGGGTATGATAAAGTAACTGACCATCTAAAGTCAAAATGTGGTGAGAAATCTATTGAAGGAAGTATTGAAGCCATATTTGGTTTGAAATGTAAGGTAGAAATAAGATTTGATCCATCTATGGAAGTAATTATAGATTATGCTGAAAAAGAAAAAAATGAAAGAAAACTTTTAAATCAGGCACTACAAGCCAAAGCTTTAGAAGCACAAAAAGCAGGAAATGGATCAAAAGAAAGTGGAAAGACAGAAGAAAAGAAACCTGCAGAGAAGAAGACATATGAAAAGAAAGAAAATACATATAAAAGAGAGCCTAAGAGTGAAAACTGTATTTATGGAAGAAATATATCTATTGAAGCAATACCAATTAAGGAGATAAATGAAACTTCTGGATATGTGGCAGTTTTAGGAGAAGTATTTAAGGTTGATACTATGGAAACTAAAACTGGAAAGATAATATTAACATTCTTTATTACAGACTATACTGACTCAATTACAGTAAAATGCTTCTTAAAGCCACAGGAAAAAGAAGAAGTCCTTAATAATATTAAAAAAGGACTTTATTGTAAGGTCAGAGGTGAAGCAATATATGATACATATGCTAGAGAAGTTGTTATCATGGGACGTGATATCTTAAGAATGAAAAAGCTAGAGAGAATGGATGGGGCAGCAGAAAAAAGAGTGGAACTACACTGTCATACTACCATGAGTGCTATGGATGGAATTACTCCAGTTGGAAAAATCATTGAAAGATCTGCTAAGTGGGGACATCCTGCCATAGCTATTACTGACCATGGGGTTGTTCAAGCTTTCCCAGATGCTCAAATTGCCGCAAAGAAAAATAAAATTAAAGTTCTTTATGGTGTGGAAGGATATTTAGTTGATGATGGTATTCCTTTAGCACTTAATGAAAAAGGGCAAAGCTTGGATGATACATATGTTGTATTTGACTTAGAAACCACTGGTTTTTCACCTAAGAATGATAAAATTATTGAAATAGGAGCGGTAAAGGTTAAAAATGGAAAAATAATTGATAGCTTCAGTGAGTTTGTAAATCCTAGAAGACCAATTCCTTATAAGATAACAGAGCTTACAGGAATAAGCGATGATATGGTAAAATATGCAGATTCAATAGACTTTGTATTACCAAAGTTTATGGAATTTATAGGAGATGCAGCAGTGGTAGCGCATAATGCTAGTTTTGACTGTAGCTTTATAGAAAAGAACTGCAAAGATTTAGATTTACCTTTTAATGCAACTATACTTGATACAGTACAAATATGTAGATTTTTATATCCAGAATTAAAATCAGTTAAGCTTAATTTAGTGGCTAAACATTTAGGAGTAAAGCTTACAAGCCACCATAGAGCTGTAGATGATGCTAAAGCAACAGGTGATATATTTGTAGAATGTATTAAGAAGATTAAAGAAGAATATGAGGTTTCAAGTTTAAGTGACCTTAATAAAATCTTCTTAGAAAAGGTAGATATTAAGAAACTTCCTACATATCACATAATAATTTTAGCAAAAACACAGGAAGGTATAAGAAATTTATATAAGCTTGTATCAGAAGCACACATAGATAATTTCTTCAGAAGACCGAGAACTAAAAAGTCAAGGCTTGCTGAAATGAGAGAAGGATTAATTATTGGTGGTGCATGTGAAGCAGGTGAAATTTATAGAGCTGTACTTGGTGGTAAAAAAGATGAAGAAGTAAAAGAAATAATGAGCTTTTACGATTATGTTGAAATTCAACCTATTGAAAATAATGCTTATCTTATAGAAAAAGGAAATGTTAAAGATGAAGAAGAGCTTAAGGATATAAATAGGAAGATTTATAATTTGGCAAAAGAAATTAATAAGCCAACTGTAGCTACAGGAGACGTACATTTCTTGGAGCCACAAGATGAAGCATTTAGAAGGATTATAATGGCTGGTCAAGGTTTTGGAGATGCAGAAAATCAACCACCTTTATACTTGAAAACCACAGAGGAGATGTTAAAGGAATTCTCTTATTTAGGTGAAGATATTGCAAGAGAAGTTGTTATTAAAAATCCACAAGAAATTGCAGACTCAGTTGATATATTAAAGCCTATTCCTGATGAAACATATCCTCCTAAGATTGAAGGGGCAGATGATGATATAAGGAACATGACAATGAATAAGGTTCATTCAATATATGGAGAAAATTTGCCAGAAGTAGTGCAGAAGAGGCTTGATAAAGAATTAAACTCTATTATAAATAACGGATATGCAGTTCTTTATCTTATTGCACAAAAGCTGGTGGCTAAATCATATGCAGATGGATATCTAGTTGGTTCAAGAGGATCTGTTGGATCTTCCTTTGTTGCAACAATGTCAGATATTACAGAAGTTAATGGTCTTCCACCTCATTATGTATGTCCAAAATGTAAAAAGTCACAATTCTTCTTAGATGGATCAGTGAGTTCAGGGGCCGATTTGCCAGATAAGGATTGCCCAGATTGTGGAGTGCCATATATTAAAGATGGTCACGATATACCATTTGAAACTTTCTTAGGATTTGAAGGAGATAAGGAACCAGATATAGATTTAAATTTCTCTGGGGATAACCAAGCTGATATACATAAGTATACAGAAGTTCTTTTTGGTAAGGGATATGTATTTAAAGCAGGTACAATAGGTACAGTGGCAGAAAAGACTGCCTATGGATTTGTTAAGAAATATTTAGATCAAAAAGGTGAAGTTGCTTCACAAGCAGAAATTGAAAGGTTGACCATTGGATGTACTGGAATAAAAAGAACTACAGGACAGCATCCAGGTGGAATTATGGTTGTGCCTAATTATACAGATGTATATAATTTTACGCCTATTCAAAGGCCGGCAGATGATAATACATCAGATGTAACAACAACCCATTTTGATTACCACTCAATTTCCGGAAGACTGTTAAAGCTTGATATACTAGGACACGACGATCCGACGGTATTAAGGATGCTTCAAGATATAACAGGCATAGATCCTAAAACAATACCGTTAAACGATGAAAAAGTATTATCATTATTTACTAAGCCAGATGCTCTAGGAGTTACTAAAGAGGAGCTTGAATGTGAAGTTGGTTCTTATGGTCTTCCTGAGTTTGGTACAAAGTTTGTAAGACAGATGCTTGTGGATACACAGCCTAAAACCTTCTCTGACCTGGTGAGAATTTCAGGACTTTCTCATGGTACAGACGTATGGCTTAATAATGCACAATACTTTATTAAGGAAGGATATACTACCTTAAGAGATTGTATTGCAACAAGAGATGATATTATGGTATACCTTATGTACAAAGGTGTACCTCCTAAAACAGCTTTTACCATCATGGAAAGTGTAAGAAAAGGTAAAGGCTTAACAGAAGAATTTGAAAAAATAATGAGAGAAAATAATGTTGAAGACTGGTACATAGAATCTTGTAAGAGGATTAAGTACATGTTCCCTAAGGGGCATGCTGTTGCATATTGTATGATGGCAGTGAGAGTTGCATATTATAAGGTATATTATCCACTGGCATATTATGCAACATATTTTACAGTAAGAGGAGCAGATGATTTTGATGCAGATCTTATTTGTAAAGGTGAAAGTGCAGTACATGCTAAATTACAGGAACTATATGCATTAGGAAATAGTGCAACAGTAAAAGATAAAGGACTTATTACAGTACTGGAATTAGCATTTGAAATGTATAAAAGAGGCTTTGAAATGCTTAAAGTTGATTTATATGAATCTGATGCAACTAAATTCCAAATAGTTGGTAATGCTTTAAGACCACCACTTAGTTCTCTTCAAGGTGTTGGAGTGAATGCTGCCAAGGCAATAGCTGAAGCAAGGAAAGATGGAGAATTTATTTCTAAAGAAGACTTAAGAATAAGGTCTAAAGTATCAAAGACTGTTATTGAAACTTTAAGTACACATGGATGCTTAAAAGGAATGTCAGAAACTAATCAACTTTCATTATTCTAATAAAAACTCATGTCAATATTAACTAGCTAGTATTAGAAATACAGATAAGGTTAATAGGGCATGAGTTTTTTTGTATGGTAAATATATGCCTGTGGAAAAAGTTGTAATATAATTAGGTGTAAGGGGGATAAAGAAATGGATATAAGTATAATAATAAATAAAGTAATATCGCTATTTTTAATTATTTTAGTGGGGGTTTATGGAAGTAAAAAGAAAATAATCAATGAAGAAGTAAATAAGGGATTAAGTAGTATATTACTTAATATTACTTTGCCTATAATGATAATATCATCATTTTTGATTAAATATGATGAAGAAATGAAAAGTAATGTAATTAAGGCATTTTTTTATAGTGGTATAACTATAATAGCTAGTATTTTCATATCATATATATTTTTAAAACCTATAAAAAGTAAGAATAAATTTTTATTACAATTTGCCAATGTATTTTCAAATTGTGGCTTTGTAGGTTTTCCTATTATAGGAAGCATTTATGGTGCAGAAGGAGTAATATATACTTCTATTTTTAATATGTTTTTTACTATTTTGGTTTGGACTTATGGTATTTTATTGTTTACAGGAAAAATAAATATAAAAGAGATTAAAAAAGTATTAGTAAATCCTAGTGTAATAGCAGTATATATTGGAATAGTATTATTTATTTTTAAAATAGATATTCCAGAAGTTATTACTTCTACTATGGATTTAGTAGGAGCAGTTACAACGCCCTTATCAATGATAATTGTAGGTGTTATATTATCACATATTAGTTTTAAGAAATATATGAGTGATTGGACTGTGTATTATAGCTCATTATTAAAGCTTATAATTACACCATTAGCTTTATTTATGATTTTCAAGATATTGAAAATTCATTCAGTATTAAGTAATACAATGGTGCTTCTTACAGCAATGCCTACGGCAGCTATAACATCAATTTTAGCAGAAAATCTTAATAAAGAAAAGGAATATGCTACAATACTGGTGTTTATTTCCACAGTATTATCATTAGTTACTTTTCCTTTAATTGCATATGTAGTAATTTAAGTTATATGAACCAATTTATATTTGTAACATAAAATAAAAGCAAAAGCAATTTAGAGGTGTATATAGTGACATATAGTTCTATTTATAATATGATTGGCTTTAATAATGAAGTAGATAGATTGAAGGCACAAGTACAATTAGGCTGGGAAAAAGAGTTTAGGACATTAAAATGGCTTGGGTTAAAAGATGGAATGAATATATTGGATGTAGGAGGAGGGCCTGGCTTTTATTGTGAAAAGCTTTTGGAAAACTTACCAAACTCAAGGGTAACTATATTGGATATAGATGATAAACTGCTTAGGATTGCTAAAAATAGACTGTCTAACAGTTATTATAATAATAGAATAGCCTTTAAAAAAACATCTGTCTATAAAACTGGAATAAAAGATAATACTTATGATTTTGTAATATGTAGGTTTGTTTTACAACATTTAGATAAGCCTGTGGAGGCTGTAAGGGAAATATATCGTATTTTGAAGCCAGGAGGAATTGTAGCTATTATAGATTCAGATAGTGGTCTTATGGGAATAAGTGATCCTGCCTTCCTAATTAAAAGTGGAAGAAGTTTTTTTCAGGAATTAGAAAAGCGAGCAAGATGGAATAGGGAAATAGGAAGAAAGTTAGTGAAGATATTAAAAAGATGTGGTTTTGAGGATTTGGATTTTGAAGCTGTAACCATCCATAGCGATATTATAGGAATGAATAATATTTTAAAAATTCCTAAAATTAATGATGAACAAATAAAGCTTTTAATGAGATGTAATCCCAATGTAGGGAAGGTAATGCAAAAGTTTAAAGATGGAAGGTTTGAAAATAATTATACAATTATTTTATTAAATTTAATTGCAAAAGGGGTAAAAAAAATATGAGATTTTAAAAAATCTCATATTTTATGTTTTAAAGTCAAATTTGTTTGAACACCTTCTGCAAGTAACAACAATCTTTCCTTTACCTCTAGGGAGCCTAAGTTTTTGATGGCATTTAGGACATTTAGTTATTTTATAATTACGCTTTTCATTAAAATAATTTTTACTGTTTTCCACCAATGGATAAAGGCTCCCAAAGTGAAAATTAGGAATGTTAGCAGGTAATGATTTGTTAAATATTCCTAAGAATTTATTACAATATGTATAAAACACATTATATTCTTGACGTCTTTTATAATACTTTTTAGAAAAAGCTCTATAAAAAGATAAAATAAGTAGAATAAAAGAAAAAATTCTTGTTACAGGAAAGATATTTAATATTAAGGCAATGAAGATAATAAAAACAGAAAGAAGATCAAAGCCATATCTATTATTATAATTATTCATATAGATCACTCCATTTTTTATTTCAATTACATTATAGTATATGATAGAGGGTAAAACAATTATATTTAAGTTTTAATAAGTTAAGTTTTTGTGAATATACTGTATAAATTAAATGACTATAGAAATAATAAATAGTGTAGGCTTCAAGCTATTATATGCAAAATATTAATAGCTTGGATTTTATATATGGGGTACTGCAAAATATCATGCAGTACCTTTTAAAAAAATGTATTGACATTTTGTGGAAAAATAGTTTAATATATTAATATAGTAATTGATGGCAAAGGGGTCATAGATTTAGAATCTATGGCCCCTTTATCTTTATCATTACATATTTTCTGCAGAAATTATTAATAAAAGAAAAATATTATATTTTATTTGTTAATAAGGGGGAATTGTTTATGGAAACAACAGTAGCTTTAGATACGCTATGGGTATTGCTTGGAGGAATATTGGTATTTTGGATGCAAGCTGGGTTTGCGATGGTTGAAACTGGTTTTACCCGTTCAAAGAATGCTGGGAATATCATAATGAAGAATTTAATGGATTTTGCCATCGGTTCAGCAGTTTATTGGATTTTAGGCTTTGGTATAATGTTTGGTAAAGATATTGCAGGAGTAATAGGGTCTCCAATATGGTTTGCCAGTGGTAGCATAAAGCACTTGGGACTTAATATTCCAAAAGATGCATTCTTGTTTTTCCAAACAGTATTTTGTGCAACAGCTGCTACTATAGTTTCAGGTGCCATGGCAGAAAGAACAAAGTTTATTTCTTACTGTATATATAGTTTTGTAATAAGTGCAGTTATTTATCCAATAGTTGGTCACTGGGTATGGGGTGGAGGATGGCTTAGTAGCCTAGGATTCCACGATTTTGCAGGATCAACTGTTGTACATTCTATTGGAGGCTGGTGTGCACTTATGGGAGCATGGATGCTTGGACCTAGAATAGGGAAGTATTCTAAGAATGGAAAATCAAATGCTATTCCAGGTCATAGTTTGACCTTAGGTGCTTTAGGAGTATTTATATTATGGATGGGATGGTTTGGTTTTAATCCTGGATCAAGTTTAACAGCTATGGATGTTAAATTAAATTCTAGAATATTTATTACAACTAATTTAGCAGCGGCATTTGCAGCTTGTACTACAATGATATTAACATGGATTAGATATAAAAAGCCTGATGTGAGCATGACATTAAATGGTGTTTTAGCAGGACTTGTGGCTATAACAGCAGGATGTGATTTGGTAACACCTCTAGGAGCAGCAATTATAGGAGTAATTTCAAGTTTTGCAATGGTATTTGGTATAGAATTTATAGATAATAAATTAAAAATTGACGATCCAGTAGGTGCTATAGGTGTACATTGTATAAATGGTGTTTTAGGAACATTTTTAACAGGATTATTTGCATATCATGGAGAAATGAAGGGATTATTTTATGGTGGTGGCTTCAAGTTTGTAGGAATACAGCTTGTAGGAATTCTTGCAGTAGCTGCATGGACATTAATAACTTCAGGAATATTGTTTAAAGTAATAAAATCTACAGTTGGTTTAAGAGTTAGTAGAGAAGAGGAAATAAGAGGATTAGATTTAGAAGAGCATGGCATAGAAAGTAGTTATGCTGATTTCCAAAATATAAATGTAGATATCTAATAGATTAATCATCAAAATGTATTAAAAGGAGGATAAGTTATGGGGGATGTTATAACTAAGCTTGAAATAATAACTCGTAAGACAAAATTTCAAGAGCTTAAGGATGCATTAAATGAAATAGGAGTAATGGGAATGACTGTTACACAGGTGTTAGGCTGCGGTACTCAAAAAGGTGAAATGCAGTATTATAGAGGAGTACCAATGGAACTTAAGCTATTACCTAAGATAAAAGTTGAAGTAGTAGTTTGTGAAGTGCCTGTGGAAAATGTTATAGAAGTATGTGAAAAAGTCCTTCGCACAGGAGAAATTGGAGATGGAAAGATATTTATATATGATGTAAAAGAAGTAGTAAAGATAAGAACTGGTGATAGGGGACTTAAAGCTTTGCAAGATGACTAAAAAGGAACGTAATTGTTCCTTTTTTATTGCAAAAATTTAATAAAAAGTAAATGAAAAATTAAAATAAAACAATTGACTTAAAAAATCAGATAAACTAAAATTATACAATAAAAGGTATAGGAGGTAATATTATCATGGAAAGAGGCAATATATCAATACATACAGAAAATATTTTTCCAATAATTAAAAAATGGCTATATTCTGATAAGGATATATTTGTAAGAGAATTAATTAGTAACGGATGTGATGCAGTTCATAAGCTTAAAAGACTGGTATCATTAGGTGAAGCTAAAATTGAAGAAGATAATGATTATAAAATAGTAGTAAAGGTTAATAAAGATAAAAAAACTTTATCTCTTAGCGATAATGGAATAGGAATGACTGCAGAAGAAGTAGAAAAATATATAACACAAGTAGCATTTTCTGGGGCAGAGGATTTTGTTAAGCAATATAAAGAAAGTGAAGATGAAGGAAAACAAATCATTGGACATTTTGGTTTAGGATTTTATTCAGCTTTTATGGTATCAGATAAGGTACAAATTGATACACTATCATATAAAGATGGTTCAAATGCCGTTAAATGGGTTTGTGATGGTGGAACAGAGTATGAAATAGGTGAATCAAAAGAGCAAACAAGTAGAGGAACTACTATTACCTTATATATAAATGAGGAAAGCAGTGAATTTTTAGATAATTATAAAGTAAGATCTGTAATAGAAAAATATTGTTCTTTTATGCCAGTGGAAATATTCTTTGAAGATGAATGTGCAGAAAAGAAAGATGAGGAAAAAGAGACTCCTATAAATGAAATAAAACCACTTTGGACTAAAATGCCAAAGGATTGCAGCGATGAAGAATATAAGGAGTTTTATAAGAAGGAATTTAAGGATTATAATGATCCGTTGTTTTGGATCCATCTTAACGTAGATTATCCATTTAATTTAAAAGGTATATTATACTTCCCTAAATTAAAACATGAGCTAGAAGTTACTGAAGGTGAAGTAAAGTTATATAACAATCAAGTTTATGTAGCAGATAATATAAAAGAAGTAATTCCGGAGTTTTTACTATTGCTAAAGGGAGTAATAGATTGTCCAGACTTACCTTTAAATGTGTCAAGAAGCTTTTTACAACAAGATAAAAATGTAATTAAGATTTCTAAACATATTGTTAAGAAGGTTTCAGATAAGCTGGTAAATGTATTTACTAATCAAAGAGAAAATTATGAAAGCTTTTGGGATGATATACAGATATTTATTAAGTATGGCTGTCTAAGAGATGAAAGCTTTTATGAAAAAATAAAGGAAATACTTATATTTAAAGATTTAAATGGTAAGTATCTAACTTTAAAAGAATATATGGAGCAATGTAAAGAGACTCATGAAAATAAGATTTACTATGTAAATAATGAAAATGAGCAAAGTCAATATATAAATATATTTAAAGAAAATAATCTAAATGCAGTTATTCTAAATTGTAGTATAGATAACCACTTTATAACTCTATTAGAAAGAGAAAATCCAAACCTTTCATTTTTAAGAATTGATTCTGATATAAGTGATATCTTAAAAAATACAGAAGATAGTGATGATAATGATGAGAAAATTAAAGAATTATTTAAGGAAATATTAAAAGATAAAATAGAAGAAGTTAAGGTTGAATCTTTAAAGAACGAAGAAATTACAGCACTTATTACAGTTTCAGAACAATCAAGAAGAATGATTGAAATGAGCAGAATGTATGGAAACATGGATATGGCAGCCATGTTTAAGGAAGAAAAAACTTTAGTTATAAATAGAAATAACAAGATTATAAAAAATATATTAACCATGGAAAATGAAGATAATAAAAATCTTATTTGCCATGAGATATTTGATTTAGCTAGGATTTCTAGTGGGGGATTAAGCCCAGAAGAAATTTCTGAATTTATTAAAAGAAGTAACAAGCTTATTGCAAATAATATGAAGATAGATTAAGAATATGAAAAAAGCTGTATCAAAGTTGATATAGCTTTTTTTATATGTAATTATCATTAAGAAAAATTAATGTTTTTTTGTTTATTTTTAGTGTACATTTGTTGACGTTTTTGGTTTAAGTTAAAATTATTCATATGTAAAATCTCCAATTTAATTTAATCTAGTTGTATATGATAAGTATTTTATACTAAAAATGTGAGTTTGTTATAATAAATAGTGAAAGTTCATCTTATCTTCATAGAAAAAACAGATTTAAACACTGTTATTTTTTTAATCTAAAAAAATATTATGATATTATAAAAATGTTTTAAAAACAAATAATAATTAAATATACAGTGAAAAAAATGATAGTATATAGGAAAAAAAATAATAACTTAGGGAAAAATGAAAATAATAATATAGATTATAATAAAGATATTTGTTATTATAGATGAGTGTGATTTTATCACTAATGATAAGATTGTTAAAATATTCTTGAAAAGGAGATAATTATGGGAAAAGAAAATAAACAAATGAGTAAATTAACATTAGTTGCGCTTATTTTAATGATTTTCACATCAGTTTTTGGATTTAACAATATTCCAAGAGCGTTTTACTTAATGGGATACTCTGCTATCCCATGGTATTTATTTGGTGCAATTGCATTTTTCATTCCATATGCATTCATGATGGCTGAATATGGTGCAGCATTTAAAGAAGAAAAAGGTATATATGCTTGGATGGAGAGAGCAGTGGGAGCAAAATTTGCTTTCGTTGGAACGTTCATGTGGTTTGCTTCATACATAGTATGGATGGTAAGTGTATCTTCATCAATTTGGGTTCCACTTTCTAATTTAATTTTTGGATCAGATGTTACATCAACGTGGTCATTATTTGGCTTAAATGCACCTAAGACATTAGCTATTCTAGGTGTAGTGTTAATAGTAGTAATTACATATTTATCAACAAAAGGTTTAAAAAGCATTTCAAAAATTGCTTCTGTTGGAGGATTTTTCGTTACAAGTGCAAACATAGTTCTTTTAGTAGGTGCATTAATAGTATTTGGAGGAAATGGATTTAAAGCTGCTGAACCAATAAGCTTTTCAGCCTTCTTTAATTCCCCAAATCCATCATATACATCTATATTAGCAATATTCTCATTCTTAGTATATGCAATATTTGCATATGGTGGGTTAGAAGCTGTTGGTGGATTAGTTGATCAAACTGAGAATTCAGAAAAGACATTCCCGACAGGAATTAAGATTTCAGCTATAGTAATAGCTATAGGATATTCATTAGGAATACTTATGATAGGTCTATTTACAAATTGGCAAGAAATATTAAGTTCACCAGAAGTAAGTAGAGCTAACGTTTCATATGTAGTAATCAAGAATCTTGGAGTTCAACTTGGAAATGTATTTGGACTTTCACCTAAAGGTGCTGCAATAATGGGTACTTGGTTTGCAAGATATATAGGTCTTGCCATGTTCCTTGCTTTAATAGGTGCATTCTTTACATTAATATATTCGCCATTAAAGCAATTAATAGAAGGAACACCAAAAGAAATATGGCCTGAAAGCTGGACTAAAGTTAATAAAAACAATATGCCAGTTAAGGCTTTATGGATACAATGCCTAATAGTAGTTGCTATAATAGTAGTAGCATCATTTGGTGGTGATACTGCAGCGGCATTCCTTGATTTATTAATTTTAATGAGTAACGTTGCAATGACAATACCAACTATATTCTTAGCTATAGCATTTATAGCATTTAAGAAAAATGATAGTATAGCTAAGCCGTTTATAATATTTAAGAGTAAAAGCTTTGCCACTGTTTGTGCAGTGGTAGTAATCATCACTGTTGGATTTGCTAACGTATTTACAATAATCCAGCCAGCAATTGAAGAAGGTAAATATATTGATACCATAGCACAAATAGCTGGACCAGTTATATTTAGTATTGTTGCTTTAGTATTATTTAATGCTTATGAAAATAAAGTAAAGAAAAATAAGAAATAGTTTAGAATATAAAAAGATAGTATAAATTATTCACAATTTATACTATCTTTTTTATTACTATAGAAAAGAAAAAACAATGAAAAATTATCATTAACGGTAAGCCGTATTTAAATTTAAAATGTTTAGTTTTGTGTCTGAAGAGTATCATAGCTAAATAAGCACCTAATGATCCGCCTATAAATGATACAGAGAGTAAAGTTTGCTCAGAAATACGCCATTTCTTTTTTATAGCCTTTTTTTTTATCAATAAGCATTAATGTAAATGAAAAAATATTTATAAATAATATATATAATAAAAAAAATTTCATAGATAAATTTACCTCCATCTATTTACTTAATTTTAGATTATAGATAATTAATAATCAAGTAAAAAAGGTACATACTAAAAATAAATTGAAAGGAAGCTAAAAATGAATGTTTATGAAAGAAACTGAAATAAAATGATAGTAAATAAAAGAAATGTATTGACGATGAAAGAAAAGTAGCATATTATTTAATTAAAGAAAACCTTAACAGAAGTTCTTAGCAACTATGTAAAGGATTAAATACGTATAGGTAATAGGAGTGAATAAAATGATTAATACCATCACATTAAACCCTTCATTAGATTATATAGTAAAAGTGGATGATTTTAAGGCAGGGCATGTAAATAGAACTTCTGAGGAGAATATTTATCCAGGTGGAAAAGGTATAAACGTATCAATTGTACTGAAAAACTTGGGAGTTAAGAATCGAGCTTTAGGATTTGTTGCTGGATTTACAGGAGAAGAAATTGAAAAGTTAGTAGCAGATCATGGAGTAGACAGTGATTTTATAAAATTAGAAAAGGGAATGTCAAGAATAAACGTTAAATTAAAGAGTAAGGAAGAAAGTGAAATTAATGGAATGGGTCCTGATATTTCAAAAGTAGATATAGAAAAACTATATAAAAAGCTTGATACTCTTAAAGCAGGAGATTTTGTTGTTCTAGCTGGAAGTATACCAAGTACTTTACCAGATGATATATATGAAACTATTATGAAAGATTTTCAGCATAAGGAAATAAACTTTGTAGTAGATGCAACAAAAGATTTATTACTTAATGTATTAAAATATAAACCATTTTTAATTAAGCCTAATCATCATGAACTAGGAGAAATGTTCAATGTGGAACTAAAGAATAAAGAAGAAATAATTATATATGCTAAAAAATTACAAGAAATTGGTGCAAGAAATGTAATTATTTCAATGGCTGGTGATGGAGCAATACTAATTGAAGAAAATGGTGAAATAACTATAAGTGACACACCTAAGGGAACATTGGTTAATTCAGTAGGAGCTGGAGATTCAATGGTTGGTGGATTCTTAGCTGGTATAGCTGAAGATAAAAATATTAAGGAAGCTTTTAAAATGGGAGTAGCTACAGGTAGTGCTTCAGCGTTTTCAGAAGGCTTGGCAACAAAAGATAAAGTGGAAGAATTGTTAAAACAATTATAGAAGGAGAAATAAATAATGAGAATAGTAGATTTATTGCATGAACAAGGAATAGATTTAAACTTTAATCCTAAAAACAAAGCAGAAGCTATTGATATGCTTATAGATTTGATGGATAAAACAGGTAACTTAAATGATAAACAAGGATATAAAGAAGCTATATTAGCAAGAGAAGATTTAAGCACTACAGGAATTGGTGACGGTATTGCTATACCTCATGGTAAGACAAAAGCTGTAAAAAATGCTTCATTAGCAGCAGCTGTAAGTAAAGAAGGCGTTGATTATGATGCTCTTGATGGAATGCCTTCACATTTATTCTTTATGATAGCAGCACCAGAAGGTGAAAATGAAGTTCACTTAGAGGTATTAGCAAGACTTTCAACTATATTAATGGATGAAGAATTTAGAAAGACATTAATTAATGCAAAGGATAAAAAAGAGTTCTTAAATCTTATAGATAAAAAAGAAAAAGAAAAATTCCCAGATGAGCAAAAAGAAGAAGTAGAAGCTGCTGACGATTCAAGAAAAGGCTATAAAGTATTAGCTGTAACTGCATGTCCAACTGGTATTGCACATACTTATATGGCAGCAGAAAGCTTAAATGGAAAAGCTGAAGAAATGGGTATATCTATAAAAGTTGAAACAAATGGTTCGGGTGGAGCCAAGAATGTTTTAACAAAAGAAGACATTGAAAATTGTGAAGCTATCATTGTGGCAGCAGATAAAAAGGTAGATATGGCTAGATTTGATGGAAAAAAAGTAATTCAAACTAAGGTTGCTGATGGTATTCATAAAGCAGAAGAGTTAATAAGTAGAGCTGCCAAAGGAGATGCGCCTATTTATCATCATGCAGGTGGTAGCAGTGAGGATGAAGAGTCAGCAGAAAAAGAAAGTTTTGGACGTCAGATTTATAAACACTTAATGAATGGTGTTTCACATATGCTTCCATTTGTTATTGGAGGAGGTATATTAATAGCCTTAGCATTCTTATTTGATGATTATAATATAAATCCAGCTAACTTTGGAAAGAATACACCGTTAGCAGCAGTTCTTAAAACAATAGGTGAGACATCATTTAACTTTATGTTACCTGTTTTAGCAGGGTATATATCAATGAGTATTGCAGATAGACCAGGATTAGCAGCTGGTTTCGTTGGTGGAGCATTAGCAAATTCAGGTATTACCATAGCAAGTGCATTTGATTCTAATATATCTGTTGTTAGTGGTGGATTTTTAGGTGCTTTATTTGCAGGGTTCTTAGCAGGATATCTTGTACTTGGAATTAAGAAAGTATTAAGTTTCTTACCACAATCTTTAGAAGGATTAAAGCCTACATTATTATATCCTTTATTAGGAATTGGTTTAGTTGGTGCAATTTTATTATTTGTAAATCCATTCTTTGGAACAATTAATACAGGAATAACAAATGTGTTAAATTCAATGGGAGGAACAAGTAGAGTTCTTTTAGGTATGGTTGTAGCTGGTATGATGGCTATAGATATGGGTGGTCCATTCAATAAAGCAGCATACGTTTTTGGTACAGCGTCACTGGCATCAGGAAACTTTGAAGTTATGGCAGCAGTTATGGCAGGAGGAATGGTTCCACCATTAGCAATTGCATTAGCATCAGTAGTTTTCAGAAATAAATTTACTAAAAAAGATAGAGATGCAGCAGTAACTAATTTTGTAATGGGATTATCATTTATTACAGAAGGTGCAATACCATTTGCAGCGGCAGATCCATTAAGAGTAATACCTTCAGCGGTAATTGGTTCAGCAACAGCAGGGGCATTATCTATGTTCTTTAATTGTACACTTAGAGCTCCTCATGGTGGTATATTTGTATTACCTGTAATAGGGAAACCATTTATGTATCTATTATCAGTAGTAATAGGAACAATAGTAGGTGCTATACTTCTTGGAATATTAAGAAAACCAGTTGAGGAAAAAGCAAAATAATATATAAAAAAGGCAGAAAGTCTAAAAAGATTTTCTGCTTTTTTATATATTTTCATATTCCTTAAAATATAAAGAATAAAAATTATCAAATCCTCCAATAATATATTTAGATTAATTTTAGGAGGAATATTATGGATTTAAAGGATAGTAATACAAAGATAAACTTAATGAGAGCTTTTGCTGGTGAAAGTCAAGCAAGAAACCGATATACTATAGCTGCTGAAGCAGCAGAGAAGCAAGGAATGCATATAATAAAGGATTTATTTATTTATACAGCTAATCAAGAAAAAGCTCATGCAGAAGTATTTTATAGAGCACTTAAGAGTTGTAACAGTGAAAATGTTAATATAGAAGGTGGATATCCAGTTTCATATTATGATGATATAGCAAAGCTTTTAAGAGCCGCAGAGCATGGAGAATTTCAAGAGTATGATGATGTGTATCCAAATTTCGCCAAAGTGGCAAAAGAAGAAGGTTTCATAGCAATAAGCAATACATTTAAGAATATTGCAGAAGTTGAAAAGAAGCACGGAGAGAGATTTGGTAAATATGCTGATATGATTGAAAAAGATACTTTATACAATAGAGAAGAAGAGACAATTTGGATGTGTACAAATTGTGGATATATATATGAAGGAAAGTCAGCACCAAATGCATGCCCTGTTTGCTCTTATCCTAAAGGATATTTTATTGAATTTGAAGAAAGTCCATTTGAATAAATTGTATCAAACTATTGTGAATTTATAAAAAATAAAAAAAGCTGGATAATCCAGCTTTTTTATTTTTCAGTACCGTCTATTAATCTTTTGATATTAGCTCTATGTCTCCAAAATACTAAAACACATGCAAATAGTGTTGCACTCACTAAATACTTATCATAGCCAAAAAGTAAAGTTGTGACAAATAATGTAACACCAGCACTTAATGAACGAATAGATACTACTTTTGTAAATAGCTTTAATCCAAAGAAGACTATTGCTGTTACAATAAAGGTTTTTGGTACTATAAACATAAATGCAGCAGCAGAAGTTGCAACTCCCTTTCCACCTTTAAATTTTAAAAATATAGTATAGTTATGTCCCAATATTGCTGCAACAGCAACTAAAGCTAATGCAATACTTTTATTACTTTTTAAAAGTCCTAAATATAAGAATAAATATGTTACTAGTACAGGTACTATTGCTTTAAGCATATCACATATAGCTGTAATTTTAGATAGTTTTTTACCTGCAATTCTTCCAACATTGGTAGCTCCAATGTTTCCACTACCAAATTCTCTAATATCCTTGTTAAATTTCTTTTTAACTATTATATATCCTGTAGGTATAGAACCCATTAGATAAGAAAAAATAACTAATAAAGCTAACATAAATATCTCCTTTTCATATATTACATACATTATAATATTTTACATTTGAAAATTATGCAAGAGATATTTATTTTAAAGTAGCATATTTATGTTGATTTACCATAAATAATGAAATAATATAAAAATACTAATGGAAAAAAGAGGTGAGAAATTGCTGAAGTTAGATTGTGTTTTGGAAGAAGTAATATTTATTGATATAGAAAATATGGGAAGCTGGAAGAAGGTAGAGGTCCTTAAGTATAAAGCAGCAACAATGGAACCGGAAAAGGAAATCTTTTCTTTTAAGGATGGAGCTAGTGAGGAAAATAAAAGGTTTAAAGAATTTATAGAACAATATCCAGTAATTTATTATGATCAGGATAATATTTCATTTAAAGATTATGGATGTACTAATGAATTATTAAACTTAATTGAATTGGCAGCAATATTAGAACCTTATATGAAATCTTTTTACTTAAAGGATATTTTAAAGGAAATATCAACCTTAGAAGAAAGTGAAAAAATGAAAAAAACTAAGCAGATGGTTATTGCTTTAAATTGCCTTTTAAGTAGGTTGTGGATTAGGGAGGAAAATGTTCCACTAAAGAATAGATTGTATGAGCAGTTAAAAAGGGAAAATATTCATTGGATTTGGCAAAAATATTTAATTTCGCCGCCTTTGTTTTCTACAGAATTATATAACTATATAAAACTTGAAGGGAAAAGAGAATCAGTTAATAAAAGAATTGACCATAAAGCTCTGTCTAGCTATGAGTTGCTTTTAAGAAATGAAGAGCTATGGAGTAGTGAAGGTTTTAAATATGTATATAGACCAGAACAAGAAAACATATCTAAAAAGATAAGAGAGAATTTCCAAAAGGGAGAAAGAATCTTTATTGAAGCTCCTACAGGAAGTGGAAAGAGTTTTGCTTATATACTGACAGCTGCAATATGCTCATATGAAAATTCAAGGAATAAAAACAAAGAAGGTAGTAATTTTATTATTTCTACAGATACAAAAGAATTACAAAATCAACTTATAGAAAAAGATATTCCTAAGCTTTTAAAAACATTAAATTTACATAATACAGTAAAATATGGTTCCATTAAAGGAAAGAAAAACTATTTGTGTATAGAAAGACTAAGGAAATGTGAGAAAATTCAAGGGAAGTTAGTATATATTTTTCTTAAGAGGCTTGTGGAAAATGGGGAATATGGTGATATTGAAAATATAAATTATTGGGCATACTCATATTTTGAAATTGAAAAATATCTTGATGAAGTAAATTGCGATAGTGATGAATGTAATTTAGGGAAGTGTAATAAGCCGTGCTATTTACGAAAAAGATATAATGAGTTGCCACAGGAAAATATTACAGTAGTAAATCATTCATTATTAGCCAGTTGGCCTTATGAAGAAAAAAGAGAAATTAATAATGTAATCATAGATGAAGCACATAATCTTATGGAAAAAGCTTATGATTTTTTTGCTGAGGAATTTAATGCCAGTGAGATCATAAGGTTATTAAAGCTTGTAGATGAAGGAAAGCCTTCAATTATATTTATATTAAAGAAGCTTAATGCCAACTATGGATATAGGGAGCAAGTTGATGCCATAAGTATTAAAAATAAAACAGTAGAAATTCAATTTAATATAAACAATATGTTTAATGAAATAAGGAGGTTAAAGCTTAAAGATAAGGAATATGATTTTTCTGATGAAATAAATAATTGTGAATATGAGCATAAAGCTTTTTTGAATAGTTTAAGAGAACCTCTTCAGACGCTAAAAAATAGTATTTATGGATTGCATAGAGTTATTAATAAAAATTTAGAGGATATTGTAGGTGATAATAAGGACAAGAGTTCCGAATACAATTTTATAAATAACTATATTGCAAAATTAAAAGGAGCTTATGACACAGTTGATAAGTTTTTATCAATAGATAGGGAAAATGCAAGAATTATTAATATAAGTAATGAATATGCTAATTTTATTTTAAGAAATGTTCCATTAAGTGTTGGGGATCTTATAAATGAAAGGATTCTTAACAATGCTAAAAGCGTAGCTTTTTTATCAGCAACTCTTAGGATAAATAACTCTTATAAAAGTATAAAAGAAATTTTAGAGCAAAGAGAGGCCAATGAATATACGGTAAATCCTGTATTTAATCTTAAGAAGAGAACTAAAGTATTTATTGCTGAAGATATTGGTGATTATAGACAGAAGAGTTATGTGGAAAAAGGTGCTTCTTTGATTTTTGAAATATCCAAGGCGTTGTCAGGACATATGCTTGTATTATTTAATAATAATAATAGAAGGGATGCTTTTAAAAGGGAATTGGAAAAAAAGATAGTTGGGGCTGATATAGAAATACATACTAGTAAAAAAGCAATACATCTTTTGAAAGATAGAGAAAGAAAGGTAATATTATTAGGAAGTAAAAGTTTCTTTGAAGGTATAGATCTTCCAGGTGATAGCTTAGCTTGTGTAATTTTTGACAAAGTACCAAATGTAAATCCAAAGGATCCTTTGTTTAAAGCTTTAAAAGCTTATAGGAATGTTAATTATAAAGAATATAACTACTCTAAGGTAAGTATTAGAATGAAACAGGGGTATGGAAGGTTAGTAAGAAGCATATATGACTATGGCTATTTTATAATTCTTGATGGAGGAAATAATAGATATACCATAAATTCCATTGAAAAAGATTTAAATGGACCTAATATAAAAAATATACCATCAAATGAAATAATATCATCCATAGGAAGAGATATATCCATATGGCAGCAGGAAAATCTAAGAATGCTTTTAAAAGATATGAAGAGGGAAGAAATAGCTAAAAACTTTAATGGTATTGCAAAATGTAATTCGTTATTTTGGGAAGTAAGTAATGAGAAAGAAAATGTTTTAAATTTTAAAAATATAAAGAACCAAGTGAAGGTGACATTTTATTAAAATTATTTAATATTTTATATTAAATAATTTTATTTTTTACATAATGTTAAATATGATTTAAAATAAGTTACTAAATATAAAAACAATCAAGTTGGAAAATATAACGAAAAAGAAATATGTTACATAAATACGAAAATGAGTTGACATTAGGTAGAGAAATGTCGTATCCTGAGTATTGTGCGAAAGATTAGTGGTGGTTAAAAAATGTTCGTACAAGTAACATAAAAAAAGTAAATAAAGCATGAGGTGAATTATCAATGGGAATAAAACTAGAAAATCTAGTTGTAAAATTTGGTGACTTTAAGGCTATTAATAACGTTACTTTACAAATTCCAAAAGGAAAGTTAGTTTCGTTACTAGGCCCATCAGGTTCTGGGAAATCAACAACACTTTTTACTATTTCAGGAATACACAAAGTACATAGTGGAAAGATATTCTTTGGAGACAAGGATGTTACAGGATTAGAACCAGAACAATTAGGAATAGGATTAGTTTTTCAAAACTATGCACTTTATCCACATATGACTGTTAGAGAAAATATCATGTTCCCTTTAAAGAATCTTAAGTGGGACAAGAAAAAAGCAGCTGAAAGAGTTGAAGAAGTTGCAAAAATAGTTAAGATTGCAGATCAACTAGATAAAAAGCCAGCACAACTTTCAGGTGGACAGCAACAAAGAGTTGCTATTGCAAGAGCTTTAGCTAAAAAGCCAGACATATTATTATTGGACGAGCCTTTATCAAACTTAGATACAAAGCTAAGAGTTGAAACAAGACAAGAAATAAGAAGAATTCAAAAAGAAACAGGGGTTACAGCTATATTTGTAACACATGATCAAGAAGAAGCAATGTGTATTTCAGATGAGATTGTCTTAATGAAAGATGGTGCTATACAACAAATATCATCACCAAGCGATATATACATGAATCCTTGCAATAAGTTTGTTGCTTCATTTATAGGAAGTCCAGAAATGAACTTCATAGAATTAAATGTTGAAAATGGAATTGCAAAGGTAGATTCTCTTGAAGTAAACAACTTACCATTAGATAAAAAGAATGTTTTAATGGGAGTTAGAGCAGAAGATTTCGAAGTAGCAGAAAGCGGTTTAAAGACAATTGTAAAAACTGTTGAAATATTAGGAAGAGAAAGATTACTTACTCTTACTCATAATGAAACGGAATACAAAATGCTTGTAGAAAAAGAATTTGAAATTGAAGAAGGAAATGAATTGATAGTTAGACCTAAGCTTGGTAAGAGTTATGTGTTTGACGCTGAAAGCGAGGCGTTTATAACAAAATGCTAAAGAAAAATTGCAAAGGATATATATATTTATTACCAGCGCTTATATTATTAGGCGTATTTGTATTTTATCCAATAATTTATACTATAATCTTCAGTTTTGATGAAACAAAGGCAGCAGGATTCCAGTTTGGTTTTGGTACATATCAATACTTGTTTAGTGACAAAAGATTTATTCAGTCATTATTAAACACTGTAATTTATGCAGTAGTTGTTCCATTTTCATCAGTATTTATTTCTTTAATTCTTGCTAATACATTAGCAAACTTAAAAAACCAAACTGTAAGAGGATTTTTCCAAAGTGTTTATTTCCTGCCATATGTAACTTCAGTAGTAGCAATTGGATTAGTATGGTCATGGTTATTTAATAGTGAATATGGAATAATTAACTACTTATTAGGACTTTTAGGAGTTGATAAAATCAACTGGCTTAATGATCCTAAGTATGCTATGACAGCGTTAATTATTTTTGCAGTATGGAAGAGTTTAGCATTCAATACATTAATATTGACTACTGGTATTGCGTCAATTAATCCACAATACTACCAAGCTGCTAAAATTGACCAAGCTAAGGGAAGTACAATTTTTAGAAAGATAACAATTCCTCTAGTATCACCGATGATAGCATATACATATATGATTAGCTTAATAGCTTCATTTAAGGTTTATACAGAAGTATATGTTCTATTTGGAGGAAGAACTCTAGATGGAAAAGTATCTACAATTGTAAGATATATAATTGATAGATTCTATGGAGATCAAGATTTCCCACTTGCATTTGCAGCATCAGTTATATTATTACTGATTATATTAACAGTTACTATGGTACAAAAAGTAGTAACACGTAATAAGATTCACTATTAAGGAGTGCAGAAATGAACCAAAAAAATAATTTTAGAGTAGCTATAAAATATTTTCTACTAGTTATTTTTGCTATAATAACTGTATTTCCGTTTTACTGGATGATTTCATCATCATTAAAGTCAGGATTTGAAGTTATTCAGACACCACCAACAATGCTACCGGAGAAAGTAATGTGGTCTAACTATAGCACTGCATTTAGCATGGCTCCATTTGGAAGATATTTTATAAATACAATTATAGTAACAGCATTAAGTATAATAAGTACAGTAGTGATTTCTATCTTATCAGCATTTGCTTTCTCTCATTTAGAGTTTAAAGGTAGAGATTTAATATTTTCAATATTTATTGCATCAATGATGATTCCAGGGGAAGTTTTAATAGTTAATAACTTTAAAACTATATCTAATTTAGGAATGATTGATACATATACATCATTATTTATACCTTATGCGGCAAGCGTGCTATATATATATATGTTAAGAGAGTTCTTCTTAACAGTACCAAAGCCGCTTTATTATGCAGCTAAAATCGATGGAGCAGGAGATTGGAAATTCTTGTGGAAAGTTTTAGTGCCAATTGCAAAACCATCAATAATAACTATATCTATATTGGTTGGAATTAATTCTTGGAATGCTTTCCTATGGCCATTATTAGTTACTAATAATGAAAATATGAGAGTTCTTGCAACTGGTCTTACAGCATTCCAATCAGATGCAGGTAACCAATATGAATTATTAATGGCAGCATCATCTATAATAACAGTTCCAATTGTAGGTGTTTATGTATTCTTACATAAGAAAATTATGAATGGTATTTCATTAGGTGGAACAAAGGGTTAAGATATTTAGAGTGAGGTTCATAGCCTCTCTCTTTATATAAATATATATAAATATTATTACAGAGGTGACTTTAATGAAAAAAAGACTTTTAGCAACTTTACTTTCTAGTACACTAGTGATGACATCATTAGCTGGATGTTCTAGTAAATCAGAAAATGGTGATATGGTTACAGAATTAACTAAACCAATTACAATTGAAATGTGGCATTATATGAATGGGGGACAAGCTGAGGTATTAAATGAAATAATTGAAGATTTTAATGCAACAAATGATAAAGGAATTACAGTAAACGCCATTAGCCAAGGATCTATTGTAGACCTTAACAAAAAAGTAATTTCAGCAGCACAATCAAATAGTTTACCAGCTATTATAAATGTTTATCCAGACGTAGCTACTGGATTGATAGAAGACAAGAAGTTAGTTAATTTATCTTCATTTATCAATGATAAAAATGTTGGTATGGCTGATGAAATGGATGATTTTGTAGATACTTTCATTGAAGAAACATCTCAATGGGGTGAAGGAGAAGTTTATGGACTTCCAATGACTAAATCAACAGAAGTATTATATGTTAACAAAAACATGTTAGAAAGCTTAGGTTATACTTTAGAAGATTTAGAAGACTTAACTTTTGAAAAGTTAGCAGAAATATCTAATAAAGCTGTTACAGAATTAGGTGTAGCAGGATTTGGTTTTGACTCTTCTTCAAATGCTTTTATTTCATCATTAAAAATGGATGGACTTGATTTTGTTGACTCAAAAGGTACTATTAATGTTGATAATGAATGGGTTAGAGAATATATGACATTCTTCCAAAAACAAGCAGAAAGTGGAGCTTTCAGAATTGCTGGGGAAGATAAATTCCTTTCAAATCCTTTTGTTAATCAAAAAATGTTATGTTACCAAGGTTCTTCAGCAGGATATGCATACTTAAACAATGATGGAGCTTTTGAAATTGCTGTTGTAGAAGTACCTGTATTTGAAGGAAAAGATAAAGCAGTTATGCAACAAGGAGCTTCATTATTTGTAACTAACAATGTAAGTGCAGAAGCTCAATATGCTGCTTACGAGTTTGTAAAGTTTGCAACAAATGCAGAAAATACTGCTAAATTTGCAACTGCTACAGGATATCTTCCAGTAAGAAAATCAGCAATTGAAACAGAAATAGTTAAAAATATTTTAAATGATGAAACTTCATTATACAGCCAAGTATACAATGTAGCTCAAAAATCACTTCCATATGCATACTATACACCAGCTATAAACAACGCTCAATCAGCAAGAACAGTAGCTCAAGAAAAGTATGAAGCGTTCATGTCAGGAAGCATTACAGATGTTGAAGTTTTAGTTGATGATATAGTATCACAAGTTCAAACATCAATAGGACGTAACTAATAATATTTATATAAAAATATTGCCTACCTAGTTTCCTAGGTAGGTTTTTTCTTGAATTTAAATAGAAATTTGATATAATAATATGTTAAGTATTATAATAATGCTTAACATAAAATAATAATGGAGAGTATAGCTTATGAAAAAAATATTAATCAAGAATATTTTAGAAAAAATAGAAGAATTCGATAAAATAGCGATATTTAGACATGTATTTCCTGATCCAGATTCATATGGTTCACAAAATGGATTAAAAAGTATAATAGAAAGTACATATCCAGATAAGAAGGTATATTTGTTAGGAGAACATTTAGAAAAATTAGGATATATTGGAACTATGGATGAAAGTGTTGTATGTGATAAAGATACTTTGGCTATTATTGTGGATGTGTCTAATAAAGAAAGAGTAGATAATCAAAGCTTTATGGATTGTGGTTATATAATAAAAATTGATCATCATAAACCTTTTGATGCTCCTTTTGAAGATTTAACATGGGTAGATACTGAATATTCATCATGCAGTGAAATGATATTAGATTTTTACTTAGCAAATAGTGATAGATTAAAGATTGAATATAATGGTAGAAAAGCATTATATACAGGTATTATTGGCGATACAGGAAGATTTGCCTATGTAGATAATCCAACAGAGCTGTTTAAAAAACTGCCAAAAATAACTTTTGATTTACAAACAAAAGATATTTATGCAAATCTTTATAGAAGAAAAGAAGAAGAACTAAAGTTTTTAGGTTTTATTTATAGTAATTATGAAAAAACAGAAAATGGAGTGGCATATTTAAAAATTACTTATGATAATGTAGTTAAATATGGATTAACTCCAATGAAAGCAGCTAGAATGGTTAATGCTTTGCAAGATACAGCTGGTATAATAAACTGGCACTTCTTTGCTGAAAAAGAAGATGGAAGTATCTTTTGTGAATTTAGATCTAATGGACCTAGAGTAAATGATATTGCTTTTAAATATGGCGGTGGTGGACATATGTTAGCTGCTGGTGCTTCAGTTTCATCTTGGAATGTTGTAGATAATATAATAAAAGATATGGATGATAATTGTAAAGAATACAATAAATAATTTAAAAATAGGAAGTTTTATGCATAAAAAAGCATAAAGCTTCTTTTTTTTTAGAAGAATTTAGTATATTATGTAATTGTAACTAAAAATAACCATTGATGTTAAAGTTAGTAAAAGTGTGAATAGAGGGGGAGAAAAGAATATTATGGCAAGATTTACATTACCAAGAGATATTTATCATGGAAAAGGTTCATTAGAAGTTTTAAAGACTCTTAAGGCTAAAAAAGCTATTGTTGTAGTTGGTGGAGGTTCAATGAAGAGGTTTGGCTTCTTAGATAAAGTAGAAAGCTATTTAAAAGAAGCTGGAATGGAAGTTGCTTTATTTGAAGGTGTTGAACCAGATCCTTCAGTGGAAACAGTTATGAAGGGTGCAGAAATGATGAGAGATTTTGAACCAGATTTAATTGTTGCTATGGGAGGTGGTTCTCCAATAGATGCAGCCAAAGCAATGTGGATTTTTTATGAATATCCTAATTTTACATTTGAAGAAGCAGTGGTACCTTTTGGACTTCCTGAACTTAGACAAAAGGCTAAATTTGTGGCAATACCATCAACTTCAGGTACAGCTACAGAAGTAACAGCGTTTTCTGTAATCACTGATTATAAGGCTAAAATAAAATATCCTATAGCTGATTTTAATATAACTCCAGATATTGCAATTATTGATCCAGATTTAGCACAGACAATGCCAGCTAAGTTAGTAGCACATACAGGAATGGATGCACTTACTCATGCAATAGAAGCTTATACTGCATCTTTAAGATCTAATTTTACTGATCCTTTAGCTCTAAAAGCTATATCAATGATTAATGAAAATTTAATAGAATCTTATAAAGAAAATAAAGAATGTAGAGAATTAATGCATGAAGCACAATGTCTTGCAGGAATGGCATTTAGTAATGCGTTACTTGGAATAGTTCATTCAATGGCACATAAAGTTGGAGCAGTATTCCACATTTCTCACGGATGTGCTAATGCTATTTTCTTACCGTATGTAATCCAATATAATAGAAAAACTTGTGAAGATAGATATGCAGATATTGCAGAAGTATTAGGAGTAAAAGGTAAAGATAATAAAGAATCTACAGATTTATTAATAAATAAGATAAGAGAATTTAATAAAGAGCTAGGTATACCTACATCTATGAAAGAATATGGAATCACTGAAGAGGATTTTACTTCAAATGTTAAGTTTATAGCTCATAATGCTGTTCTTGATGCATGTACATCATCAAATCCTCGAACAATTGATGATGAGACAATGGAAAAACTGTTAGTTTGCACATACTACGGAAATGATGTTGAACTATAGTTTTATTTAAACTAGATATTTAAGAATTATTAAGGAAGTGAAACAATGTATAAAATAACAGACAAAAGATATCTTACTGAAAATATATACTTAATGGATATAGAAGCACCTAGGGTTGCGAGAGCAGCAAAACCAGGGCAATTTATAATCATAAGAAATGATAAAAAAGGAGAAAGAATTCCATTAACAATTGCTGATTATGATAAGGAAAAGGGTACTGTAACTATCGTGTTTCAAACTGTAGGTGCTGCAACAAGAGAATTGGCACAATATGAAATAGGTGATTATGTAGAGGATTTTGCTGGACCTCTAGGGCAACCAAGTGAGATGATAAATGAGGATATTGATAGTCTTAAAGGACAGAATATTTTATTTGTTGCTGGAGGCGTAGGAGCAGCCCCAGTATATCCACAAGTTAAGTGGCTTTATGAGCAAGGAATAAAAGCAGATGTGATTATTGGAGCAAGAACAAAAGATCTTATTATTTTAGAAGACGAAATGAAAAAGGTTGCAGGAAATCTTTATGTATCCACTGATGATGGTAGTTATGGATTTAATGGAAGAGTTACAGATATGCTAAATCATTTAGTGAATAATGAAAATAAAAAATATGATCATGCCATAGTAATTGGACCAATGATTATGATGAAATTTATGTCCAAGCTTACAAAAGAGTTAAATATAAAAACTACAGTAAGCTTAAACCCAATAATGGTTGATGGCACAGGTATGTGTGGAGCATGTAGAGTGACTGTAGGTGGAAATGTAAAATTTGCTTGTGTTGATGGGCCTGAATTTGATGGTCATTTAGTAAATTTTGATGAATCCATGAGAAGACAAGCTCTTTATAAAACTGAGGAAGGAAGAGCTTTACTTAGAGTGGAGGAAGGAACTACTCATAAACATGGAGGCTGTGGCTGTGGAGGTGAAAAATAATGGAATTAGCAGATAGAATGAAAAGAGTGGCAGTTACTGAACAGGATCCTGTGGAAAGAGCTAAAAATTTTAAGGAAGTATGCTTAGGTTATGATAATGAAAGAGCTGTTAAAGAAGCATCAAGATGTCTTCATTGTAAAAATCCTAAATGTGTAGAAGGATGTCCTGTATCAATAAATATACCAGAGTTTATCAGCCATATTAAGGAAAATGATATTGAAGGTGCTGCTAAAGAAATTGCTAAATATAGCTCACTTCCAGCTGTATGTGGAAGAGTATGTCCACAAGAGAGTCAATGTGAAGGGAAATGTGTATTAGGAATTAAAGGTGAACCAATAGCCATAGGAAAGCTAGAAAAATATGCAGCAGATTGGGCAAGAGAAAATAATGTTGATGTATCTTTTAAAGAAGAGTCCAATAATATAAAGGTAGCTATAATTGGATCAGGTCCAGCAGGGCTTACTTGCGCTGGTGATTTAGCTAAAAAAGGTTATGATGTTACCATATTTGAAGCACTTCATGAACCAGGGGGAGTACTTGTATATGGAATTCCAGAATTTAGACTTCCTAAGGAAGAAGTAGTTAAAGCTGAAATTGATAATATTAAAAAATTAGGTGTTAAGATAGAAACAAACGTTATTGTAGGTAGAACCATAACTATAGATGAAATCTTAAATGATGAAGGATTTAAGGCAGTATTTATTGGTTCAGGTGCTGGGCTACCAAAGTTTATGGGGATACCAGGGGAAAATGCCAATGGAGTATTTTCAGCTAATGAATTTTTAACAAGAGTAAATTTGATGAAAGCATTTAAGGAAGACTATGATACTCCTGTAAAAGTTGGTAAAAGAGTTGCCATAGTAGGTGGTGGAAATGTTGCTATGGATGCAGCAAGAACAGCATTAAGATTAGGTGCTGAATCTCATATAGTATATAGAAGAAGTGAATCAGAGCTTCCAGCAAGACAAGAAGAAGTACATCATGCTAAAGAAGAAGGTGTGGTTTTTGATATACTTACTAATCCTGTGGAAATATTAAGTGATGAAAATGGATGGGTAAAGGGAATCAAGTGTGTAAAGATGGAGCTAGGAGAAGCAGATGATTCAGGAAGGAGAAGACCTGTACCGGTTGAAGGTTCAGAATTTGTTATGGACGTAGACACAGTAATAATGTCTCTTGGAACATCACCAAATCCGCTTATTTCATCAACAACTGATGGATTAGAAACCAATAAGTGGAAGTGTCTTATTGCTGATGAAGAAACAGGTCTTACTACTAAAGAAGGAGTTTATGCAGGTGGAGATGCTGTTACCGGAGCTGCTACAGTTATACTTGCCATGGGAGCAGGGAAGAAGGCTGCTAAAGCTATAGATGAATACCTACAAGAAAAAATAACTAAATAATTGACAAGCTGTCTTTAAACCAATAGAATTATAATATAACCCCAAAGGTTCTTTGGGGTTTTTATCATACATATGAGATTAAAGCAGGTGAGAAAATGATTTTAACAAAAGTGCAAAGTAGATTTGTTAATAGTAAGTCAGTTGGATTTACATTATTAAAGGGGAAAAAGAATACAGGAAAGACTATGGCTTCAATAAAGAGAGCTATAAACTTAGAAAATAATTATTGTATTTACCCTGATGATAAGGTGCTTTACATTACTGAGGATAGAAAGAATGAAATTGAAAAAATATATAATAAAGAATTTGAAAAGAATAAAAATTATTCTTTATTTTCAGTTGGAAAAAAAAGAGTGGAATTTTTATCTCTTACCGAAATAATATCTATGTATGCTAAAGGTTATTATAATGGAAAGAGGATTAAACTTATTTCTGATGAAGAAGCTTTTCAAATATTAAAAGGTGAAAGCTTTAATGAACTATACAATGAGTATTCTAAAAAATCAAAGCTTCTTTCTAAAATGGATATTAGAGAAATTTTTGATGAAATATTATGGATAAAATCTTGTGGTTTTACCATTGAAGAATATCAAAATGCCATTAGAAAAGGCAGAAAGAGAATAATTAGAAAATGTTCTTTTTCAAGAGAGTATTTATACAGCCTTATGGAGGTATATAATGCCCAACTTATGGATATGGGATATAAGGATAAGTATGATGATGTACTTTCAGCAATTAAATATGCTAGAAAACATAATCATAAATATTCTCATATAATTTTTGAAGAAATTCAAAACTATACAAGAGCTGAAATAGAACTTGTAAAAGAATTGTCAAATAAAGAGAAATATTCTTCTGTAATTTTTACTGTAGGTGACAGTTTAGAAGCTAGAGAGAACTTATGGCTTGTAAAAGGTAGAAAGTTAAAGGAATTAGGTGCTGATTTTAAAGGAAAGACATTTAATTTTAAAACAGTTTATGAGGCAAGTAAAAAGGAAACAGTAGCATATATGAATGAATATAAATATTTAAATTTAAAAAATAAAAGTATTTTAGAGTTTAAAGTAGATGATAGCTCTATAGAAAAAGAAATATATTTAAATGAAGAAAATATAGATGAAAAGAATTTGAAAGAAATACCAGTGTATAATGAGATAGCTGCTGGGCAGCCTATTGAAATAAATGATGAAAAACAGGAAAACTTCTATTTACCAAAAGAGTGGGTAGATAAAAACAACGAGAATTTCATACTAAAGATAAAAGGGGATAGTATGATTGAAAAAAATATTGATAATGGTGACTTGGTAGTTATTAGAAGACAAAATACTGCATATCAAAATGATATTGTTGCTATTAGCCTTAATGGAGAAGCTACACTTAAAATATTAAAGTATAATGATGGTATTCCTACTTTAATGCCAGCCAATGCTTTATATAGTCCTATTTCGCTAATAGGAAAAGAAGCAGAAATTTTAGGTGTAGCAATTGGAGTAATTAAGAAAAATTAAGAATTATGAATGATGAATGATGAATTAAGGTTGAAAGCCCTTAGGGACTTTCTTGAATAAATATATATATATAAATGTTTGAAACTCTGTAAGAGTTTCTTCCTTCATTCTTAATTCATCATCCATAATTCATCATTAATTAAGGGGGCTTTTAATATGATAACTGAGAATATGAGAGGTTTAATTAAAAATGGAGCTACAATAAGAGCTATGTTTGAAGAGGGAAAAGAATTAGCTAGAAAGTATGGTAAGGAAAATGTTTATGATTTTAGCTTAGGTAACCCAAATGTAGAGACACCTGAAGAAATAAAGAAGCTTATATGTGAAATTGTAAGTGAGGAAGATTCATTAAATCTTCATGGATATATGAGTAATTCAGGTTATGAGGATGTAAGAAAAACAATTGCAAATAGCATAAATAAAAAATATGAGTTGAATATTGATGAACAAAGCATAGTGATGACTTGTGGTGCTGCAGGAGGGCTTAATATAATCTTTAAGAGTATTTTAGAAGAAGGTGATGAAGTTATAGTGTTTGCACCTTTCTTTGGAGAATACAGTAATTACATTAAGAATTTTAATGGCAAGGAAGTCATTGCTAGTACAGAAGAAAATACTTTTTTGCCAGATGTTGAAGATCTAAAGAGAAATATCACTGAAAGAACAAAAGCAGTTATTATTAATTCTCCTAATAATCCTACTGGAGTAGTTTATAGTAGTAAAGTTATAGAGGATATATGTTTTGTATTAAAGCAAAAACAGTTAGAGTATAATAATGACATTTATCTTATTGCTGATGAGCCATATAGAGAACTTGTTTATGATGATACTGATGTTCCGTATATATTCAATTATTATGATAATTCATTTGTATGTTATTCCTATAGTAAATCACTATCATTACCTGGTGAAAGAATAGGATATGTGGCAATAAATAATAATATGAATGATTTTGAAGAAATGACAGCAGCATTAAGTATTGCAAATAGAATTTTAGGTTTTGTTAATGCACCATCATTATTTCAAAAAGTAATTAAAAAATCTTTAAATTTAGAGGTGGATGTAAATATTTATAAAAGAAATAGAGATTTGATTTATAATCATTTAATTCATCTTGGAATTAAATGTGAAAAACCTCAAGGAGCATTTTACTTATTTCCTAAATGTCCAATAGAAGATGATAAGAAATTCTGTGAAGAAGCAAAGAAGTTTAATATATTACTAGTTCCAGGATCAGTATTTAAAAAGCCGGGATATTTTAGATTAGCTTATTGTGTATCTTATGAGACAATAGTAAATTCATTGCCGGCTTTTAGTAAGCTTATGGAGCAATATAGACTATAAATATTTTTATATTAATCATTAGATATAATGTATGGGTACATTTTGTTTTAAACTAAATTATATGTTATATTTTTCATATAATAAATGTAGCAGGTGAGGAAAATGATAAAAAACATAAAAAAAGTTGCTGCAATACATGATATCTCAGGCCTTGGGAGATGTTCTCTTACTGCGGCTATACCAATACTATCTGTATTAGGGGTACAACCTTGCCCTTTTCCAACTGCAATACTATCATGTCAGACGGGCTATTCGAAATTTTCATTTTTAGATCTTACAGAAGAAATGATAAACTATAAAAATAGCTGGGATGAAATGGGGTTTGCGTTTGATGGGATATATAGTGGATTTTTAGGTTCTGAAAAGCAAATTGATATTGTAAAGGAATTTATAATAAGTCAAAATAGCTCCTTTGTATTAATAGATCCTGTAATGGGAGATGGTGGAAAGATTTATAAGACTTACACAGAGGTAATGTGCAGAAAGATGAAAGAACTTGTGGCATTAGCAACTGTCACTACACCTAATATTACGGAAGCGTGTATTCTTTCTGGTAAGGAATATAAAAATGGAGAATATTCTTTAGAAGAAATTGAAGAAATTGCTAAAGAAATATGTGCTTTAGGACCTAAAAAGGTTGTTATTACAGGTATTATAAAAGGAAATGAAATAATAAATTTTGCTTATGATATGGATGAAGACAAGAAGTATGTAATAGTTAATAATCATTCAGATAGATCATTTGGAGGAACAGGAGATATATTTGCTTCTATAATATGTGGCATGCTGATGACTGGAAGAGGCTTTGAAGAGGCCATAAAAACGGCTTCAGAATTTGTTTATAAAGCAATATGTTATTCTGCAACACAAAAAAATGATGTAAAGAATGGCGTTGTATTTGAACCAATATTAAAGGAGTTATTTATATGAGTAACAGGAACAGTAAAGTAAAAATATTAGCAATAGCAGCTCTTTTAGCGGCTATTATATGCAGTGCTACCACATCTTTTCATATTCCTGTAGGTGTAAATGGAGGATATGTACATGTGGGAGATGCCTTCATATATATGGCAGCATCTATATTACCACTACCTTATGCCATGATGGTAGCAGCTATAGGTGCAGGACTTGCAGACTTGCTCAGTGGTGCAGCTGTATGGGTGATACCAACAATCATTATAAAACCTATATTAGTATTGTTCTTCACAAGTAAAAATGAAAAGATATTATGCAAGAGGAATGTTTTAGCAGTTCTTCTAGCAGGTTTTACAGGAGTAATGTTGTATTGCTTAGCTGAATATATAATGTATGGCAATTTTATAGCTGCTTTTTATATGAACTTTATTACTTTAGTGCAACCGGTAGGAAGCGGAGTAGTATTTGTTATGGCAGCTTTATCACTAGATAAAGTGAAATTTAAAAACAAGGTTTCTTTAAAAGAAGCATAGATGGAGTGGATAAAAATGATGAATATATTATATACAATTGGAGATAGTTTATATATTAATATAACTAATAAATGCCCGTGTAGCTGTACTTTTTGTATTAGAAAAGAAATGGATGGACTTAAAGGAAGTGGAAGTCTTTGGCTTGATAGGGATCCTTCAGTTAGTGAAGTTATAGATGCGCTTAAGAAAAAAGAACTTGATTCATATAAGGAAGTGGTTTTTTGTGGATATGGAGAACCATTAGTTAGAATACATGAAGTGATAGAAGTGGCTAAATTTATTAAGTCACAATCTGATGTTAAAATCAGAATAAATACAACAGGTATTTCAGATTTGATTCATAATGAGGAAAATACAGCAAGATTGCTTGTTGGATGTATTGATGCAATTTCAATAAGTCTTAATGCACCAACGGCAGAGGAATATGTGAAAGTAACAAGACCAAAGTTCGGCACAGAAGCTTTCTATGCTATGATTGAATTTGCTAAGTATGTTAAAGAAAATATTGGTGATGTAGCTTTTTCAGTGGTTAATGTAATAAATGATGAACAAATTGAAAGGTGTAAGAGTTTAGCAGATGAAATGGGAATTCCTTTAAGAGTAAGAGAAAAAGAGGAATAGTAAAATTAAATAGAGCTATGAATAAAAATACTTGCTTTTGGGTAAAGTTTTAACAGGGGGAAAGGTTGCAAATAATAACCCCTTGTAATTGTTAGTAAAGTATGATAATATGTTAAAGGAAGTAATTTACTAATAGCTAAAAGATATAGAGTAGGGGTAAACGCCTGCTCTTTCTATTTTAACGCAACTACTTTTCTAGTTGCGTTTTTATGTACCTATGTTTAAATTGCGAAAAAACTGAATATTGAAAAGGAGGGTAAAAAATGAAAGTTAATGCCTTAGTGGAACAAATAGCTGAAATAGTTAAGCCAATAGCAGAAGAACTTAACTATGATATTTATCACATTGAATATGTGAAAGAAAGCGGAGAATATTATTTAAGAATATATATAGAAAAAGATGGAGGCGTTTCATTAAATGATTGTGAAGCACTTTCAAGAAGAGTAAGTGATGTATTAGATGAGAAGGATCCAATTACAGATGCATATTTCTTAGAAGTTTCATCTCCTGGATTAAACAGAACATTATTTACCAACGAACACTATACAAGATTTATAGGAAGTGAAGTCTTAGTAAAACTTGCTAAAGCCATTGAAGGAACTAAGACTATAAAAGGAATACTTAAGGAAAATAATGAGACTTCAATAACAGTTGAAGGAACTGAAGAAATAATCATTCCAAAAGATAAAATTAAGTCAGTAAACTTAGAAGGGGAAATATAATAAGGAGGGGAAATATAAATGAATCAAGAATTTATAGGTGCTCTTAAAGAGATAGTTAAAGATAAAGGAATTAGCGAAGATTTATTATTCGAAACAATTGAAGATGCATTAGTAGCAGCATACAAGAAAAATTATGCTGGACCAACTTCTTCAGCACAAAACGTAAAGGTAACAATTGATAGAGAAACTGGAGAAATCCATGTATATTCTCAAAAGGTAGTTGTTGAAGAAGTATTTGATGATGTAACAGAAATTGGACTTGAAGAAGCGCAAGCTATAAGACCAATCTACGATTTAGATGATGTAGTTGATTTCGAAGTTACACCAAAGAATTTTGGAAGAGTTGCAGCTCAGCTTGCTAAAGGTGTTGTAACACAAAGAATAAGAGAAGCAGAAAGAAGCATCATATATAACGAATATAAAGAGTTAGAATATGATATTATTGTTGGAACAGTTTTAAGACAAGATAAAGGCATGGTATTTGTTAATGTTGGTAAGTTAGAAACTGTAATAGGACCTAACGAGCAAATTCCAGGAGAAGAATATAGATTTAATGAAAAGGTAAAATTATATGTAGTTGAAGTTAAAAATACTTCAAAAGGTGCACAAGTTGTTGTATCAAGAACTCATCCAGGATTAGTTAAGAGATTATTTGAACTAGAAGTGCCAGAAATCTATGAAGGTGTTGTTGAAATAAAAAGTATTTCAAGAGAAGCTGGTTCAAGAAGTAAAATTGCAGTAGTATCTCATGATGAAAATGTTGATCCAATGGGAGCATGTGTTGGACCTAAGGGAGCTCGTGTTCAAAATATTGTAGATGAGTTAAAAGGTGAAAAAATTGACATAATTAAATGGAGCAAAGATCCAGCAGAATTCTTAGCAAGTGCATTAAGCCCTGCAAAAGTATTAAGTGTTACAATAGATGAAGAAACTAAATCTGCTAAAGTTATCGTTGATGATAACCAACTTTCACTTGCAATAGGTAAAGAAGGTCAAAATGTAAGATTAGCTGCTAAGCTTACTAACTGGAAGATTGACATTAAGAGTAAATCTCAAGCAGAGGCATTAGAAAACTAAAGGAGGATTTACTGATGAAAGTAAAGAAGATACCTTTAAGAATGTGTACTGGATGCATGGAAATGAAGCCTAAAAAAGAGCTTATAAGAGTAGTTAAGACTCCAGAAGGAGAAGTAACTGTAGATCTTACAGGTAAAAAATCTGGAAGAGGGGCATATATTTGTAGAAATATAGAATGCCTTGAAAAAGCTTTTAAAGCTAAAAGGCTAAGTAGAAATCTTGATATAGCCATAGATGAAGAAATCTATAATAGATTAAGGAATGAGATATTAAATGGATAAGTTTTTTAACTTTCTAGGATTAGCTAAAAGAGCTGGGAATATAGTTGAAGGCTATAGTAGATGTGATGAACAAAGAAATAAGAAAGACTTTTTCTTAATCATAATATCTAATGATGCTTCAAATAGCACTAGAAAAAAATTTAAGAACCATTGCATAGCTAAAAATATAGAATTAATAGAAGATTTTTCAAAAGAAGAATTAGGTTTTGCTATTGGAAGAGAAGAAGTTAAAATTTTAGCAATAACTGACAAGAATATGGCTGAAAAGTTAATGTTCTTATACAGAGAAAATTCAGCAACAAATTAACCGGGGGTGATTTTATTGTCAAAAATCAGAGTATATGAATTGGCAAAAGAGTTAAATGTAAGCTCAAAAGACTTAATAACTTTATTAATGGAAGAGTTTGGTGTAGAAGTAAAAAATCATATGAGTGTTATAGAAGATGAAGATGCTGCACTAATTCAAGAACTTATAGGTGAAAATGGAATACCAGAAACAAAGAAATCTATAGTTGATGAATATGAAGACCAATTAGCTGAAGAAGTTAATAAAGGTGTAAGAAAGAAAAAGAAGACTAAAAAAGAAATAGAACGTGAAGAAATTGAAAAAAATGCAGAAGCAGCATGTGGAGTAGTTGAAATAGGTGACACTATCACAGTTAAAGAGTTATGTGAAAAGCTTGGAAAACCAACAGCAGAGGTTATTAAGAATTTAATATTCTTAGGTGTAATGGCTGGAGTTAACCAAGAAATAGATTTTGCTACAGCAGAAAAACTTTGTGAAAAATACGAAGTTATTGCTGAAAGAAAAGAAGAAGAAACAGAACTTGAGGCATTTGAAGAAGATACAGATATAGTAGAAGAAAACTTAGAAAAGAGACCTCCTATAGTAACAATAATGGGTCACGTTGACCATGGTAAGACTTCATTATTAGATGCTATAAGAAAAGCTAGAGTTACTGATACTGAAGCAGGTGGAATCACTCAACATATAGGTGCTTACACAGTAACTTTAAATGGTGAAAAAATAACATTCTTAGATACACCAGGACACGAAGCTTTCACAGCTATGAGAGCTAGAGGAGCACAAGTAACAGATATCGTTATCTTAGTTGTTGCTGCTGATGATGGTATAATGCCACAAACTAAAGAAGCTATAAGCCACTGTAAAGCTGCTAATGTTCCAATGATAGTTGCAATCAATAAGATTGATAGACCAGGAGCAAATGTTGATAGAGTTAAACAAGAATTAACTGAACATGGTTTAGTATCAGAAGACTGGGGTGGAGATACAATTTGTGTACCAGTTTCAGCAAAGACTGGAGAAAACCTAGATTCATTACTTGAAATGATTCTTTTAACAGCAGAAATGCAAGAATTAACTGCAGATCCTAATAGAAAATCTAAAGGAACTGTTATTGAAGCTAAGTTAGATAAAGGTAGAGGTGCAGTTGCATCATTATTAATTCAAAATGGTACTTTACATGTAGGAGATTCTATTTTAGTTGGATCTACATATGGAAGAATAAGAGCTATGTTTGATGATATGGGTAAAAAGATTAAATCAGCAGGGCCATCTATACCAGTAGAAGTTTTAGGACTTTCAGAAGTTCCAGCAGCTGGGGACAGATTTGTAGTTGTTAAAGATGAAAAGACTGCTAGAAATATGGCTGAAATCAGAAAAGATAAGATTAAAACTGAAAGCCATCAAACATCACATAGAGTATCACTTGAAGATTTATATAGCCAAATCCAAGAAGGTAAGGTTAAAGAATTAAGCATTATTGTTAAAGCTGACGTTCAAGGTTCAGTAGAAGCAATAAGACAATCTTTAGAAAAACTTTCAACAGATGATGTTAAGGTTAGAGTTATCCATGGTGCAGTAGGTGCTATAACAGAAACAGATATAACTTTAGCAGCAGCTTCAAATGCATTAATGATAGGATTTAATGTTAGACCAGATTCAAATGCTATAGCTGCAGCAGAAAGAGATGGAGTAGATATAAAAACATACAGAATCATCTACGATGCAATTGAAGATGTTAAATCTGCTATGATTGGTATGCTTGATCCTGAATACAAAGAAGTTGTAAATGGTAAAGCAGAAGTAAGAATGACTTACAAGATATCTAACGTAGGTACTATTGCAGGATGTTACGTAACAGATGGTAAAATAGTAAGAAATTCTGAAATAAGAGTAATAAGAGATGGAATAGTTATCTTTGAATCTGTCTTAGCTTCATTAAAGAGATTTAAAGATGATGCTAAAGAAGTTAATAAAGGATACGAATGTGGCTTAAGTGTTGAAAGATTCAATGACCTTAAAGAGGGAGATATAATCGAATCATTTACAATGGAAGCTGTAAAAAGAAAAGAGCTTTAAGAGGTGATTTAAATGGCTAACTATAGAGGCGGAAGAATAAATGAAGAAGTCAGAAGAGAAGTTAGTAATATAATCCAAAATGAAATCAAGGATCCAAGACTTACTGCAATGGTTTCTGTAACAGCAGTAAAAGTTACTAAGGATTTAAGATATGCAAAGGTATTTGTAAGCATATTTGGAAAAGATGAAGAAGAAAAGAATAATACTTTCACTGCATTAAAAAATGCAAGTGGATATATAAGAAAAGAAATTGGCATAAGAATTAATTTAAGACATAATCCTCAAATAATTTTTGAATTAGATGATTCAATAAGCTATGGAATGCGTATTGAAGAACTTATTCATAAGGTAAATAAGGGTAAATAATTGTCAATTAAAACAATTAAAGATATTTTATTAAGTGCAAAGAAGATAGGCATTACCTACCATGTATCACCAGATGGTGATGCAGTAGGTAGTGTTCTTGCGCTTTATAATGGATTAAAATCCTTAAATAAAGATTGCTATATACTTTCTAAGGAATCTCTATCTGAAAATTTAAGATTTCTTTTAGGTGCTGAAGATGTAACTGGTGAAATATATGAACCAACAGCTGATACAGATGTAGTTATTGTCTTAGATTGTGGCAATTATGAAAGAATATGTGCCAATTTAGAAAATTATAATAAAGTATTATTAAATGTAGACCATCACTTATCAAATGATATGTATGGTAATGAAAATTACGTAGATACAAATGCAGCAGCTACAGCAGAAATAGTTTATGAATTATTGTTGGAGCTAGGATTTGTCTTTAAGGAAGATGATGAAATAAGTAAAGAAATAGGAACATGTTTATATACATCATTAGTAACAGATACAGGAGCTTTCAGACATTCTAATGTTACATATAGGACTTTAGAAATCGCAGCTAAACTGAAGAAAATTGGTGTAAATAATACATTTATTTATCAAAGTCTTTTTGATAATAAGGATTTTAATAGAGTGAGATTTGTAGGTAAAGTGCTTACAGGTATGAAGCTTGTTTGTGATGGTAAAGTTGCCTTAATCGAACTTCCTAAAGATGCAGGAGAAGAATTTGGTATAGAAGTGGGAGATACTTCTGACATTATATCTTATGGACTGCAAATAAAAGGTGTAGAAGTAACTTTATTAGTGAAAGAAGCAGATGATAAAATTAAAGCTAGCCTTAGATCAAAAAATGATGTTGATGTAAGAAAGATTGCTGAATACTTTGGCGGAGGTGGACATACTAAAGCTGCAGGATTAGCTATAAAATATTCAACATTAGAAGAAGCTAGGGATAAAATATTAAGCAAAATAGAGGAAGAGTTATAAGATATGAATGGAGTTATAAATATCTTTAAACCTAAGGGAATGACATCATTTGATGTTGTTAGAGAAGTAAAAAAAGTTTGTTCAACTGGAAAGGTTGGTCATACAGGTACCCTTGATCCAGAAGCTACGGGTGTTTTACCAGTATGTATTGGAAGAGCAACAAAGATAATAGATTATATCATGGATTCAAGAAAGGTATATGAAGTAGAATTTAAACTAGGAATTAAAACTACTACATATGATGATGAAGGTGATATTCTTGAAAGTCATGAAACTAGTCATTTAACTGATGAAGAAATCTTACAGGCAATAAAAAGCTTTTTAGGTGAATATTCTCAAATACCACCTATGTATTCTGCACTTAAACAAAATGGTGTTAGATTATATACTTTAGCAAGACAGGGAATTGAAGTTGAAAGAGAAGGAAGAAATATAACTATTTATAATATTGAAAATATAAAAATAAATAACCCTTTTGTTTCAATGAAGGTTACATGTTCAAAAGGGACTTATATAAGAAGTCTTTGTTATGATATAGGTGAAAAGCTTGGAGTTTATGCAGCAATGACAGAGCTTAACAGAGCTGAAACATCAGTATTTAAGCAGGAAGATTCAATTAATATTAAGGATCTTACCAGCGAAAATTATTCACAGCATTTAATTTCCATAGAAGAAGCATTAAATCATTATGAAAGAATTAATATAAATCATAAGTATGCAAAGTTTTTGGTAAATGGAGTAAGAGTTGGAGATACTAGGTATACAAATGATAAAGTTGAAAATGAAAAATTATATCGCGTATATGATGGAGAGAAATTCTTAGGTCTTGGAAGCAAGAATGATAAAGGATTTAAGATTACTAAATTATTAATAACTTAGGAGAAAAATAATGTTAGTGTTAGAAGATGCTATTTTAAAGAAAGAAAATAGAAAAAACTTTGTAGCCTTAGGCAGTTTTGATGGATTGCATGAAGGGCATTTATCTCTAATACGTAAGATAAAGCAGCTGGCTGAAGAAGGTGAAGGGCAGTCAATTGTCTATACCTTTAAAAATCATCCTAGAAAATTTATTAATACAAATAGTACATTGAATTTACTTATGACCAATGAAGAAAAGGTATCTATTCTAGAAGAAGAAGGAATAGATATACTGGCTTTTAAGAAATTTGATAAAGAGACTATGGAAATGAGTCCAGAAGAATTTATTAAAAATATATGTGAGAACTTTAATATCAAGGGCATTGTAGTAGGATTTAATTTTAAGTTTGGCTATAAAAATGCTGGTAATATTAAATTATTAAATGAACTTAAATCTAAATATCATTTTGATTTATATGTGATGGAGCCTTGTATATATAAAGACTCAGTAGTAAGTTCTACAAGAATTAGGGAAGCTATAATTGATGGTGAGGTGGAAGAGGCATTTAATATGCTTACACGACCATATTCTCTTAAAGGAAAAGTAATTCATGGCAAGAAGCTTGGAAGAACAATAGGATTTCCAACAGCAAATTTAGAAATAGATAAAAGTAAATGTATTCCTGCAAAAGGTGTATATTATACTAATGTATCTATAAAAGGAAAAATTTTTAAAGGAATTACTTCTGTAGGGCATAATCCTACAGTAAATGGGAAAGAATTAACTATAGAGACTAATATTCTTGACTTTAATGAATATATATATGGGCAGACTATAAATGTATCTTTTATTAATAAAATCAGGGAAGAAATAAAATTTAATGGCTTAGAAGAATTGGTAAATCAATTAAAGATAGATAAGAGTTATGCTGAAAAAAATAATATTATAATTTAATATGGATTTTAATTTGTATTAAATGACAAAATTATTATTAAAATAAAATTTGTTTACAATATTAAATTAGTCTGATATAATAACTGATGAACAAACCTATATCTAAGATATAAGCTTTCACTTATACCATGGATATAAGGGGATAATATTACGGAGGTGTCATAATGGACGCAATAAGAAAACAAGAAATAATTAAAGAATTCGGAAGACATGAAGGAGACACTGGTTCACCAGAAGTTCAAATCGCACTTTTAACTGAAAGAATCAACTCTTTAACAGCTCACTTAAGAACTCATAAGAAAGACCACCACTCAAGAAGAGGTCTTTTAATGATGGTAGGACAAAGAAGAGGATTCTTAAAGTATTTAGCTGCTCAAGATATCGAAAGATACAGAGCTATAATTTCAAAATTAGGCTTAAGAAGATAGTCTGTAGAGCGGGTTTTATCCGCTCTATTATTTTAAAGATTAAAAATTAACCGAAAGACCTGAAGGGAGGTTATAAAAAATGACTAATGTACTTACAAAAAACATAGCTGGAAGAGAAATGAAAGTTGAATCTGGCAGAGTAGGAATGCTTTCAGATGCAGCAATATTCATGAGCTATGGAGATACAGTTATATTAACAAATGTTAACGCTTCAGAAAAACCTAGAGAAGGAATAGATTTCTTCCCACTTAGCGTTGAATACGAAGAAAGATTATATTCAGTTGGTAAAATACCAGGTGGATTCATCAAGAGAGAAGGTAGACCTTCAGAAAATGCAATTCTTTTTGGAAGAGCTGTAGATAGACCTCTTAGACCATTATTCCCAAAAGGGTATAGAAATGATGTTCAAGTAGTTTGTACAGTTGTTTCTGTAGAACAAGATAACTTACCGGAAATTCTAGCAATTAATGCTGCATCTATGGCATTATGCCTATCAAGCATTCCATTCACAACACCTGTTGGAGCTGTCCAAGTGGGATTAATCGATGGAAACTTTGTTTTAAATCCAACATTAAAAGAAAGAGAAGAAAGTATTCTTCAATTAACTGTTTGTGCAACAAAAGAAAGAGTAATGATGATTGAAGCTGGTGGAGATGAAATACCAGAAGAAACAATGATCAAAGCAATTGAATACGGTTTTGAAAAATGTCAAGACATCGTAGCATTCCAAGAAGAGGCTATGGCTAAGTTTGGTAAAGAAAAGAAAGAACCAGTTCTTTATAAACCAAATTCAGAATTAAAAGCAGATATAGAAGAGTTTGCTGGTGAAATGATTAAAGCAGCAATGTGGATTACTGATAAAGATGAAAGAAATGCTGCTATGGATATCGTAAATGATAAAATCATGGAAGAATTCCAAGAAAAGTACGCAGATTTCTTAGGTGACATCAATGAAATAGTTTACTCTATGCAAAAAGAAGTTGTAAGAGATATGCTTCTTAACCATAAGAGAAGACCAGATGGAAGAGCATTTGATGAAATAAGAAAGATTTCATGTGAAGTAGGAATACTACCTAGAACTCATGGTACAGGTCTTTTTACTAGAGGACTTACTCAAGTTATGACTGTAGCTACTTTAGGAGCTGTAGGAGATATACAGATAATAGATGGTATTGGTGAAGTAGAATCTAAGAGATACATGCATCACTATAACTTCCCTGCTTATTCAGTTGGAGAAGTTAGACCACTTAGAGGACCAGGAAGAAGAGAGATAGGACATGGAGCTTTAGCTGAAAGAGCTTTAGAACCATTAATACCTTCAGAAGAAGAGTTCCCATATACTATAAGATTAGTATCTGAAGTATTAAGTTCAAATGGATCAACTTCTCAAGCTTCAGTTTGTGGTTCTACATTAGCATTATTAGATGCAGGTGTTCCAATAAAGAGACCAGCAGCTGGTATAGCAATGGGATTAATAACTTCAGAAGATTTAGTTCATGAAGAAGTATTAACAGATATTCAAGGAATTGAAGATTTCTTTGGAGATATGGACTTTAAAGTTGCAGGTACAACAGAAGGTATAACTTCTATCCAAGTTGATACTAAAATTAAAGGTTTAAGCTTTGATGTAATTTCTAAGGCAATTACTGATGCTAGAAAAGCAAGAGTATATATCTTAGATAAGATAGAAGAATGTATTCCAGAAAGCAGAAAAGAAGTATCTAAGTTTGCACCTAAGACTTGCACAATAAGCATTGATCCAGAAAAGATCAGAGATGTAATTGGTGCTGGTGGAAAGGTAATCAACAAGATTATTGCAGATACTGGTGTTAAGATAGATATTAAAGAAGATGGTACAGTATTTGTTTCATCACCTGATCATGAAGGAGTAAATGAAGCCATAAGAATTATTGAAGGATTAACTAAGGAAGTTCAAGTTGGTGAAGTTTATTTAGGTAAAGTTACAAAGATTGCTGCTTTTGGAGCATTTGTTGAAATCTTACCAAATAAAGAAGGCTTATGCCACATATCTAAATTAGATAAAGCAAGAGTAAATAAAGTTGAAGACGTAGTATCAGTTGGAGATGAAATACTTGTAAAAGTAACTGAAATAGACCAACAAGGCAGAATAAACCTTTCAAGAAAAGATGCGTTACCTGCTGAAGAGGAAACAACAGAACAATAATATTTATTCATTAAAATAATATTTATTATGTGAAAGAGAATTATTAAAATTCTCTTTTTTTAGTATATAGAATAAAATAATATAAATTAAAATAAACTAAAATCAAACTAAAAAAATGGAGGTAATTATGTTTGAGATATACACGTTAGATAACGGATTAAGAGTTGTTACTGAATATATTGAACATGTAAATTCAGTAAGCGTTGGAGTTATGGTTCAAAATGGCTCAAGAAATGAAGAAAAGTCTGTCAATGGAATTTCACACTTTATAGAGCATATGTTTTTTAAAGGTACTAATAAGAGAAGTGCAAAAGAAATAGTTCAAGACATAGAAAATGTAGGTGGACAAATTAATGCCTATACTAGTAAAGAAACAACTTGTTATTATACAAAATCATTATATACACATTTGGAACTTTGCCTAGATGTACTTTCAGATATGCTTCTTAATGCAAAGTTCGATGACGAGGAAATTGAAAAGGAAAAAGGTGTGGTAATAGAAGAAATAAACATGAGCGAAGATAATCCAGAAGATGTTCTTGAAGATATTCATTCAAAAGTAATATTTGGTGATAATTCTCTTGCAGATCCAATATTAGGTACTATTGATATAATTAAATCATTAAATAGTAAGAAAATTAAGGAATATGTAAAAAAACATTATACTCCTCATAATTCAGTAATAAGTATATGTGGAAAATTTAATAAAAATGAATTGAAAAAATTAATTGAAAATTATTTTGGACCTTGGGATAAAAATGAAATATATATACCTACTTATGAAGAAGTAAACCTTTTAGATGGTTCAGCATCTGTAAATAAGCAAATAGAACAGCTTCATATAAACGTTGGATTAAAAGGGCTTCCATATGCTCATGAAAGAGCATATTCACTTGCTTTATTAAATAATATTTTCGGTGGAGGTGCCTCATCAGTATTATTCCAAAAAGTAAGAGAAGAGCTTGGACTTTGCTATACTATATATTCATATTCACAGCCTTATATAGGTGTTGGAAGCTTAAATATTTATACTGGCTTAAGTAAACAATTTGCAGGTAAAGCTTTAGAAGTTATTAATAGAGAACTTAAAAAATTTGCAGATAATGGTATTAGCGATGAGAAGCTTAATATAAATAAAGAAAAGCTTATTTCTGGTTATCTTTTAGGCTTAGAAAGCACAGCATCAAGAATGTTTGCTAATGCTAAATGCTTATTATTACAAAATAAGATAAAAACAGCAGAAGAAGTTACCGAAAAAATTAACAAAATAAATAAGCAAGACATAAACTATGTATTGGAAGAGTGCTTTAAACCGGGAATAATAAGTGCATCATATGTAGGTCAAGATGTAGAAATTGATGGATTAAATAAAATTATAGGACTTTCTGACGTAGCGTATAATAGAGATGTTATAGTAAATGACAAAAGAGTATAATGATTATATTGCTGAGTAAATAAGGATATGAGGGTAATAAATTGCCTCCTTTTAGCATAAAATTTTATGAAAAGTAAGGAGGTAATTTGTTTATGAAAGATTTTGAATATTATGAAAAAAAAGCAGATAGTTCCGAAAAACTTATAAGTGATTTGGAGAAATTTGAAATATTTAATTTAGAATGTGCAGAAAAATACGATAGTGCTCAAAACATTGACTTTATAGTAGATGAAGAAGGATACTTAAAATTCTTGGTTGTAGGTGTTAGCAGCAATAAGTTAAGCTTATTTGGAGGTAGTAGGGAATTTGTAGAAATACCTTGGGAGTGTGTTACTAAAATTGGTGCTAACGTAATAGTAATCTCCGCAGAAGAAGGGAAAATTAAAAGAGCTAAAGCTTAGCTAAGGAGGAGATTTCCTTGAATATAATAGTACAAAAGTTTGGAGGTACATCTGTATCTACAGAGGATAGGCGAAAACAGGTAGCAATTAAAGTGAAGGAGGCAATTGAAAATGGATTTACACCTATAGTGGTAGTATCTGCTATGGGTAGAAAAGGACAGCCATATGCCACTGATACTTTATTGACTCTTATAGATGATAAATTTAAGGAAACCAATAGAAATTCCAAGGATCTCTTGATGTGTTGCGGTGAAATTATAAGCTCGGTGGTAGTAGCAAATGCTTTATATAATGAAGGAATTGAGGCAGTACCATTAACAGGAGGACAAGCTGGCATAATCACTGATGATAATTTCTGTGAGGCTGAGTATATAAGCATTGATATAGATAGATTATTGTCAGTGGTAAGAGAAGGGAAGGTTCCTGTTGTTACAGGTTTTCAAGGAATAACTAAAGATGGATATTTTACTACATTAGGTAGGGGAGGAAGCGATACTACAGCATGTATTTTAGGTAATGCTGTAAAAGCAAAAGAAATAGAGATTTATACTGATGTGGATGGAATTATGACAGCTGACCCAAGAATTGTTGAAGATGCTTCACTTATTGATGAAATAACGTATAATGAAGTTTTTCAATTGGCAGATCAAGGCGCTAAAGTAATACATCCTAAAGCAGTGGACTTAGCAAAGAAGGGGAACATTCCTCTTTTTATAAAAAACACATTAAGTGAATCAAAGGGAACATTGATTAGCAATGATATCATGTGCAATGAAAGAAGATATATTACAGGAATAACTTATCTTAATAATAGGATTCAAGTAAGGATAAGGTTATCTGAAAATAGCAATATAAAGGCATATCAAAGTTTATTAAGCATACTTGCTAAGAATCATATAAGTTTAGATCTTATTAATATCTTTCCAGCACATCAGTTTTTTACAGTAGATAAATCTGAAAAGGAAAATGTATCTAGCATATTAGATTTGGTGGGAATTAAATATAGTATAATTGAGGAATGTAGTACAATAGCTATAGTAGGGGCAGGAATGACTGGTGTTCCTGGTATTATGGCAAGGATAATAAATGTGTTGCAAAATAATAATATCGAAGTATTACAGACAGCAGATTCTAATATGACTATATGGTGCCTTATTTATACTAAGGATATTGAAATTGCTATAAATCTGCTTCATGAAGAATTTGGCTTATCCAAAGTCCATTAGCTAGTAATGGTGATGTTAAAATATAAAAAAATATCTTGGTATTAGGGACTTTTTATAAAATATGAAAAGTTCCTAATGCTAAAGTATTGTAAATAATATATAATAAATATATATTATTGGCAAAGGAGATGTTTTTTATGAAAATAGTTTTTGATGAAAAGGCAAAAAAAGCATTGGAGGAAATGATAGAAAATAGTAATGAGAATTATATAAGAGTTAAGCCCTTCATTGGTTGTGGAAAACCAGCATATGAAATATATGCAGATTTTAAAGGTGAAAATGATATTGAAGAATTAGTAGATGGAATAACTTTTGTAGTACATAAGGAATATGAAAAGATATGCAATGGAATTGAGATAAAGTACGATAAGGAAGTATATAATAAGGGATTTTATATAAAATCTATATAGAAGTTGAAGCCTTCAGACAATGAAGGCTTCAATTATAAAATAAATAATTTGTAAACATTATCTTTTTTTTAAAGTCAATGCTGAAAAATAGAGTTAATTATGTTATGCTTAATAAAGGAAAATATATACGTAAAGGAGAATAATATGAAATTTACAAAAAGATTAGTTGTGGGATTAGTATCAACTGGAATTATTGCTACCCTTTTCACAGGATGTACTAATAAAGATGTAACACCAGTTAGAGCTGAAAGTGCTGAAGAGGCAATAAACTTATTTAATGAATATAATAAATCAAATGACATAGAGAATATGGTTTCATTATATTCTAAGGTATATTTAGATTCAGTAGGCTATAGTAGCGGAACAGTGGTAAAGATGCTTGAGGCTAATAGAAAGAATGCTGAAATTACTAAGTCTGAAACTGAAAGTATTGAAGTTATAGACGAAAATATAGAAAAAGCAGTAGTAAATATGGCCATTATGGAAGATGGAAAAGAAGTACCATATACATATAATTATGCTATGGTAAAAGAAGATGATGGCTGGGCTGTTTCACCTGATGGAGTAATAGAATGTACTAATGTTGAAGCTCCAGAAATAGTTTCAGGAAAGCTTAATATCTACCTATCTAAGATGATAAAACTAGTAGATGGATATATTTTAAGAGCTGATATATCAAATAATAGCTCAAAAGCATATAGTTTTGGTAAAGAAGGAAACTTATGCAAAGTTGTAGTAGAAACAACTGAAGGTGAATATAGCACTTCTATGCTAGAAGAAGTAAAGCTTGATAAAAAGGTAAAAACTTACTTTATGGCAAGATTTGATGAGTTAGAGGGAGAAGTTAAAAAGGTTACTGTTACTAACGTTTATGATATAGAAGATGATGCTATAAAAGAAGATAGTATAAGAGATATTATTATCTATGAAAAATAAAAAACTTATTAAACTTAAAAGAAGCTAGTGTCCAATTTTATGTGACACTAGTTTCTTTTAAATTTAATAATTCTTTAAGCTTAAATATTACAGAATAATATGATTCAGGCATTCCAAGATCAATAACATTTTCAATGATTGTATAATGTCTTTTTAAAGGGAGAGCCTTCATATATTCGCTACAGTTATTTAAACAACTGAAAATAATAAAGTCAATATCTTCAATTACTAAATTTAGAATATCTTCAAAAGGAATACTATTTACATTATATATGGCATTCAGTGGATTAAATCTATCATTATCTAAATCATCCTTCCAATCGTCTAATGCATCCATAAGGTAAATCCATTTTCCAATAGAGTAGCCAAGATTATACAGAGTTTCTCGTATTTTAGGACTGTCATCTGGAAGACTGTATGGATATAAGCTTAAAATAGAAGCCATTATGACGCTGAATGGGTGACATACTTCATCTAAGGATGCAAAATCAAGTTGTTTCTCATACTTAGATAAGATAGTCATATTTTCATCTATAATAGAAAATAGTGATTTTAAATATTTTTTTGCTTTTTTATCAGCTGGAAGAAAAAGTACATGAAATAGCCGACTTTTAATACTTCCTTCATCTACTATATCATCTTTAAGTTTTAAGCTAGAAATGATTATATTAACTGCAGAAATATAATTTAATGCATTTGTAGGTTGGCAGATTACGGTTTCAGTTGTTAAATGTTTAAGGCAATGAATTGATTTATTTTTTATAGGTTCATTGCTTAGACCATCTAAAAGGAAGCCAATAAATGTTAAATCATAATTTAAGGTTAATCGAGGTATATTACCAAAATTTTCTTTTATGGTATTACACAAGCCACAATAGTAGCTTTTAAAGTAATAGTAATCTCCAAGCTTTAACTCATTGTATAGTGGTGTAATATAGCCAAACATTTATTTACTAGCCACCTTACTTAACACATTTTTCCGCCACCATTTCCGCACATATTCATAGCATTATTATTTCCACCAGATAATAGGCTTTGAAGCAATATATTTTGAAGAGGATTTCCATTCATACCATTGCCACCAGCTGGATTTTGAGCCATTCCTCCATTTGGTACTGCACCACCAGCAGGATTATTATTCATTGGATTAGCATTGCCACCCATCATATTTCCTAGTGGATTACCTCCGCCCATCATATTTCCTAAATTGCCCATATCTCCACACATTCCATTAGGAGCACCGCTATTTCCACCACACATGTTCATATTATTTTGATTAGCTTTCATATTGGCAGCAGCAGCAGCTCTGGCATAATTTTGTTTTATGGTGTTTATTTTTCTTGAAAGAATTGTCATAGTTTCTTTATATTCAGGGTTTGTTGGATTTAATTCAGCAGCAGTTTTTAAGTGATTCACACCAGATTGTACCCAACCTTTCTTTAGCATAACAAACCCTTTTAAATAATTCCATTCAGCGTTATTCTTATCAGAAATTAAATTCAATTCTGTTTCAGCAGAAATAAATTGTTCATTTTCTATAAGGTTTCTAATTTCTTTATACTTTAAGTCATTGATTAGTGTATTATATGCCTCATTAGCTTCAGAAATTTTATCTTCCATCAAATAGTAATCATCAGAATTAGCATTATCAATTTGATAAGTATCTACTATTCTTTCGTAAGCACTTTCTATTTCATCTTTTGAAGCTGTAGGCGGAATGCCTAAAATTTTATATGGATTCATTAAATAAATCTCCTTAAAGATTTGATAATTCAGTATAGTATATTCTAAATATGGTAAATGAGTGCTTAGTTATAATATCTAATGCATAGTTATAATATTTTGTAGAGTAAGTTAAAATACTAATGGAGAAAGATTCATTAAGGAGGAAAAGATGATATTACCAAAAGAATTTTATGAAGATGATGCCATAACCGTAGCTAAAAACTTATTAGGTAAGGTTTTGGTTAGAAAAGTAGATGGTAAAGTTGTAAAATGTAAAATCGTAGAAACAGAAAGCTATATTGGAGCCATAGACAAGTGTATTGATTTATAAAAGAAATTACTTAGTGTTAAAAAATGAATTGGAAAAAATGAAATAGTGATGTATACTAGAAAAGTATGTGTAAATTAATTACATTTATTGGATTATGAGGGTAAAGGAAATTAAAAAATTAAAATGTTAATTTCTTTTATTAATTCTACAGGTGAGTAGGTGTTATGAAAGAGTTTCAATTACAAAACTTAAGATTTAAAACAAAAAAATATGCTTAATTACAGAAGAATTAGAAAAAAAAGAATATGTTTTTATTGTTTTACAGAATACTAAAAGTAATTTTTTTAAAGTTACTGGATATTCTGCTTATTTTTATAATAAGGAAATTGTAAATAAAAAGTTAAACCATAGTAAAGTTATTGTATGTTTCTTAAACTATGTTTTTATAGAAAATAAAAGAAAATATAAAATAAGTAGTATCAGTGATATAACCAAAGAAATGGGAGAAGATTTTCTTAATTCTTATAAGGAAGGGAAAGTAGGAAGAAAGAGAGGGAGGAATGGTAAAAAGACAAGTAATAGAAGAATATCAGAGAATATTTGGAAAATTCTATACTTTTTTATTAAATGAATATAAAATGAACTTTTTAAGTTATAAAGATTTGGATAAAACTGAAGATAAGAAAGGAAGGATTAGAAATATTTATAGGTTCTCAATTTTTTTACCTACCGAAAAAAGGATTAATAAAGTTAAGCGTATCTCTTTTGAGCTGTAATTAATTTAATACAAGTAGCAAGAGATTTGTATCCAGATATGGCTTTAGTTATAGCATTTCAAGCGTTTGGGGGTCTAAGAGCATCAGAAGTATGTAGTATACGTCAGGATATGTGGTCTTATGTCAATATTTTGGACACAAAAAGTCAAACTTTTTTATGCTGCACT